>ERZ773224.1873-NODE-1873-length-23798-cov-7.950470_pt1 | contig 23798 bp, 19 predicted proteins | sample MGYA00580526_ERZ773224 | MGnify/ENA primary metagenome ERZ773224 (study PRJEB29015, sample SAMEA2737743) | human gut metagenome | biome: human gut; feature: human-associated habitat; material: faeces | place: China | collected 2012 ... | reverse complement strand
GCGGCGAGAGCCAGCGTATCCGGCTGGCCACCCAGATCGGTTCGTCCCTGATGGGCGTGCTGTATATTCTGGACGAGCCGTCCATCGGTCTGCACCAGCGGGACAACGATAAGCTGCTGGGGACGCTGAAGCACCTGCGGGATTTGGGCAACACCCTGATCGTTGTCGAGCACGACGAGGACACCATGCGCGCCGCCGATTTTATTGTAGATGTCGGTCCCGGCGCGGGCAGTCACGGCGGCGAGATCGTGGCGGCGGGAACGCTGGAGGATATCATAAACTGCCCCCGTTCCGTAACGGGACAGTACCTCTCCGGCGTGAAGAAAATCCCCGTTCCCACCACCCGACGGGCGGGGAACGGCAATTTCCTGCGCATTCGCGGCGCACGGGAGAACAATCTGAAAAATGTGGATGTGTCAATTCCGCTGGGAACCTTCGTCTGCGTCACCGGCGTGTCCGGTTCGGGAAAATCCAGTCTGGTCAATGAAATTCTGAACAAGACCCTGCTTGCCACGCTGAACCATGCCCGTACCCGTCCCGGCCTCTGTGACGGCATTGACGGCATGGAGTATCTGGACAAGGTCATCGACATCGACCAAAGCCCCATCGGCAGGACTCCCCGAAGCAACCCCGCCACCTACACGGGGCTGTTCAACGATATCCGGGACCTGTTCGCGTCCACCAACGAGGCGAAGATCCGGGGCTATGGGCCGGGACGGTTCAGCTTCAACGTCAAGGGCGGCCGATGCGAAGCCTGCTGCGGCGACGGCCTTGTGAAGATCGAAATGCACTTTCTGGCGGACGTTTACGTTCCATGTGAGGTCTGTCACGGCGCGCGGTACAACCGGGAGACGCTGGAAGTCCACTACAAGGGGAAAAACATTGCTCAGGTGCTGGACATGACCGCGGAGGAAGCGGTGGATTTCTTCGAGAATCTGCCGAAGATCCGCAGAAAAGCCCAGACTCTGGTGGAGGTCGGTCTTGGCTATGTGAAGCTGGGGCAGTCCAGCACCACCCTCTCCGGCGGCGAAGCCCAGCGGGTGAAGCTGGCGACGGAGCTGGCGCGGGTCTCCACGGGAAAGACCATCTATATTCTGGACGAGCCGACCACCGGCCTTCACGCCGCCGATGTGCACAAGCTCATTGAGGTTTTGCAGCGGCTGGTGGAGGCGGGGAACACCGTTCTGGTCATTGAGCACAATCTGGACGTCATCAAGACGGCGGACTATCTGATCGACCTCGGCCCCGAGGGCGGCGACGGCGGCGGAACGCTGGTCGCGTCCGGCACGCCGGAGGAAGTGGCGCAGATTCCCGAAAGCTATACGGGACAGTATCTGAAGTCTTATCTGTAAAAAATGTCCGGTCTGCTCAGCAGACCGGACGGAGAAATTATTCGTACAATTCTGTGGGAAGGCACTCGGAAAGCTCGATCAGCCCGTGATCCCGCTCTCCGGCGTAGTCCACCCGCAGGACGTTGGAGCGAAGCGTTGCCTGCTTGCTCTGACGGATGGACATGGTCATGGTGATTCTGGTACCCACACCTTCCGGCTGGTCGATGAGGACGGCGCCCCCGTGGTGGGCGGCGGCGGTGCGGATGAGCACCATGCCAAGGCCGATGCCGTACCGGCTGTCCTCCAGAGCGGGCTGGCGGAGATACCGGGAGAAGACGCTGCTGCGGACGCTCTGGGCAATGCCGGAGCCGCTGTCCGTCACGCTCAGGCGGAGCATCCGGCCGCTGCGGGTCAGCTTGGCCGTGACAGTCCCGCCCTTCGGGGTGAATTTGATGGCGTTGGACAGGATGTTCAGAACCGCCCGTTCCAGCTGTTCCCGGTCGGCAAGACCGTAGACCGGCTGGTTAAGCCCCTCGTAGGTCAGGGTGATGCCGGTGTGAGAGACAAGGGTCTCCGCCTTTTCAAAGAATTCGGCGAACAGCGCCGGAATGTCCACCGTTTCCTGGTGGGAGACGGCGGCGCAGCGCTCGGCGTCGGACATATTCCCGATGATCCGAAGAATCTGGAACAGCCCCCGGTTCAGACGGGCGACCTGCTCTGCCGTCCGGGGACTTTCTTCCGTGGCGCAGAGGGGGAACAGGCTGTCGGCGGTGATCATCACGTTGGTCAGCGGCTCCCGCAGCTCCCGGGCGGCCAGCGCCATGGAGCGAAGCTCGCCGTTGTCCGATTCCTGTTCCAGCAGGAATACATCAATGTCGTCCACCCGTGTGACCGACGCGCCGCAGCTGTGGGAGGACAGGTTCAGCGTCAGATACAGACACCCGCCGGTGAACGCGGCGTACTCCTCCAAGCCTGTCAGAAGCAGCGGGCGGACATCCGTGCCGGGGGTGATGAAAAGGCTCTCGGCGGCCTGATTGACCTTGATGATCTGATTTTCTTTTACGCAGAAGCCGGGGCGGATCACCAGATCCAGCATTCCCAGCGTATCTTTCTTTTCTTCCATGACGATCCTCCTAGCAGTCCTATCATGCGCAGAATGGGTGAAAACTTTCCCGGCAAGATTCGACGTTTTTTTCATTTCTCATTCTAGCGGAAACGGGACAAAATAGCAAGGGGTAAGAACTACGAGGTGAAAAATATGTCGATTCACGACGGACACCGCCAGCGGCTGAAGCAGCGCTTTCTGGAGGAAGGGCTGGAGAGCTTCACGGACATTCAGGTGCTGGAGCTGCTGCTGTTTTTCAGCGTTCCCCGGCAGGATACCAACCCCATCGCCCACGCGCTGCTCGACCATTTCGGCAGCCTGTATCAGGTGCTGGAAGCGCCGGTGGAGGAACTGAAAAAGGTCAAGGGCGTGGGCGAACAGTCGGCACTGCTGCTCAGCCTCATGAACGACGTGGCGCGGTACTATCAGGTTGACCGGACCATGCGGGAGAAAATTCTGCCCACGGTGCAGGCCTGCGGGGAATATCTGGTGCCGTTCTTCTTCGGACGGAACGTGGAAACGGTGTTTCTGCTGTGTCTGGACGCCAAATGCAAGGTGCTGTGCTGCAAGGAGGTCGGGCAGGGGAGCGTGAACTCAGCGGGGATATCCGTGCGGAAGATCGTGGAGACGGCATTGGCCGCCAACGCCACCACCGTCGTTCTGGCGCACAACCATCCCAGCGGCATCGCGGTGCCCTCCAGCGAGGACGTGCAGACCACCTGCCGGGTGGCCATGGCCTTGAACGCGGTGGAAATTCAGCTGGCCGACCACATCGTGGTGGCGGACGGGGACTATGTCTCCATGGTGCAGTCGGGCTACCGGCTGGATGAAGGGAGTTATTATGGACAAATTCAAACTGGTATCGGACTATAAGCCCTCCGGCGACCAGCCGGAGGCCATCAGCGCCCTGGTAAACGGCGTGAACTGGGGACTGCGGGAGCAGACGCTGCTGGGCGTCACCGGCTCCGGCAAGACCTTTACCATGGCCTCGGTCATTGAAAAGCTGAACCGCCCGACGCTGGTGCTGGCGCACAATAAGACGCTGGCCGCTCAGCTCTGTTCGGAATTCCGGGAGTTTTTCCCGGAAAATGCGGTGGAATACTTCATTTCCTACTACGATTATTATCAGCCCGAAGCCTACATCGCCCACACAGACACCTACATTGAAAAGGACGCTTCCGTAAACGAGGAGATCGACCGTCTCCGTCACTCGGCGACTTCCGCGCTGTTTGAGCGGCGGGACGTGATCGTGGTCTCCTCGGTCAGCTGCCTGTACGGTCTGGGCGACCCCATCGATTATAAGAGCATGGTCATTTCCCTGCGGGTGGGGCAGGAGTACCCGCTGGACAGCGTACTGAAAAAGCTGACGGAGATCCGCTATGAGCGGAACGATCTGGACTTCTCCCGGAACAAGTTCCGCCTTCGGGGGGACACGCTGGAAATCTATCCCGCCTACTGGTCGGGACGTGCCATCCGGGTGGAGTTTTTCGGAGACGAGGTGGACAGGATCAGCGAGATCAACGCCGTTTCCGGCATTGCGGAGCGGTATGTTGACCACGTGGCCATCTATCCCGCCAGCCATTACGTTGCTTCCAAGGAAAAATTGCAGCGGGCAATGGTGGAAATTCAGCGGGAGTGCGACGATCAGGTGGCCTTCTTCCGCGCCCACGACAAGCTCATCGAAGCCCAGCGCATTGCCCAGCGGACGGCCTATGACTTGGAAATGCTGACGGAGATCGGCTTCTGCAACGGCATCGAGAACTATTCCCGTGTAATTCAGGGGCGGGCGCCGGGGACGCCGCCCACCACGCTGCTGGACTATTTCCCCAAGGACTATCTCATGTTTATCGACGAGAGCCACGTGACCCTGCCCCAGTGCCGCGCCATGTATGCCGGAGACCGGAGCCGGAAGGACGCGCTGGTGAATTACGGCTTTCGCTTGCCCTCGGCCTATGATAACCGCCCCCTGAACTTTCCGGAATTCGACCAGAAGATCAATCAGGTGATTTACGTTTCCGCCACTCCCGGCGATTACGAGCGCACCCGTTCCGGCCAGACGGTGGAGCAGGTCATCCGTCCCACCGGACTGCTGGACCCGGAGGTGGAGGTGCGTCCCATTGAGGGGCAGATCGACGACCTGATCGGGGAGATCAACGCCCGCACCGCCAGAAACGAGCGTGTTCTGGTGACGACCCTGACCAAGAAGATGGCGGAGGACTTGACGGTATACCTGCAAAAAGCGGGTATCAAGGTGCGCTACATGCACTCGGACATCGGCGCGATGGAGCGGATGGAGATCATCCGGGATATGCGGATGGGAAAATTCGACGTGCTGGTGGGCATCAACCTGCTGCGTGAGGGACTCGATTTGCCGGAGGTCAGTCTGGTGGCCATTCTGGACGCGGACAAGGAGGGCTTCCTGCGCAGCGAGACCAGTCTCATTCAGACCATTGGCCGCGCCGCCCGGAACGCCGGGGGCAGGGTAATCATGTACGCCGACTCGGTCACCCCCGCCATGCGTGCGGCCATCGACGAGACAGCCCGCCGCCGGGAGATTCAGGATGCCTACAACAAAGCCCATGGGATCGTCCCGAAGACCATCATCAAGTCTGTGCGGGATCTGATCGAGATTTCGTCTCCCACTGCCGAACGCAAGGGCAGAACCGGCGTGAAGATGACCAAGGTGGAGAAGGAAAAGGAGATCGCCCGTCTGGAAAAGCAGATGAAGGAAGCGGCGAAGATGATGGAATACGAGTACGCTGCCGTACTGCGTGACCAGATCATCGAACTTCGCGGAGATGGAAGGAGAAACCATGAATAACAGTTTTCAATCAATGATGACACCTCTGGATCGAAAGCCGCTTTCCCATGTCGTTGTCGAAAAAATAAAGGACGGTATTATCCGCGGGGCGCTGAAGCCAGGAGAGTTTCTCCCGCCGGAGGCTCAGTTGGCCGATTCGCTGGGGGTTGGAAAATCCAGTGTGCGGGAAGCAATCAAAATGCTGGAAGCGCTGGGCGTGGTCGAGGTCTGCAAAGGGCAGGGAAGCCGGATCCGTACGGATATGGGGGATTCTCTGATGAACCCGCTGGTTTTTCAGCTGCTTCTGGTCAGCGGAGAAAATCAGGATAAGCTGTGGGAATTTCGCCGGGCCATTGAGCTGGGAGCGAACTATCTGGCAATTGAACACGCCACACAGGAGGATCTGGACGCTCTCAAATCCCTTCAGGAAAGCCGGATCCGGGATTTTGCAAAAGGAATCGCCGATCCTAAAAATGACCTGGAGTTCCATCTTACCATTTACCGGGGAACCCATAACCCCTTTTATGAGCAAATCGGAAAGTCCGTTATGGAACTTTTTTATCCGTCGCTGGTGATCTCCAACCGGGATGAGCCTGCAAACGTTATGGAAGATCACTCCGCGATTCTGGATGCGCTGCTCCGCCGGGACTACAATGCCATGACAAAATGTGTAGAGGCCTCCCTTGAAAAGTGGAGAAATCACTCTCTGATTCGGTAGATGCCTTACATCATGTAAAGCCTGATGCAGTATTGGGAACAATAACCAATACTGCATCAGGCTTTTCTATATATTTAACAAAAAATAAATCTAAAATAAAATAATTTCTGTAAACAGTTGACAAAGCGGAAAATAGATGCTATCATCCAACCATCAGATATAAGATATCAGATATCTCATATCCGAAAAATAAAACGAAAGGGCGAATAACAATGGCAAATATCTATTATGATGCAGACGCAGACCTGAATCTGGTAAAGGACAAGGTGGTTGCGATCATTGGTTACGGAAATCAGGGCCGGTCTCAGGCTCTGAATATGAGAGATTCCGGCCTGAAGCATGTGATTGTTGGCAGCCGTCATGACGAATCCTACGATCAGGCGAACGAGGACGGGTTTATGGTCTACTCTATCGAAGAGGCCAGCAAGAAAGCGGATATTATTTTCATGCTGCTTCCCGATGAGTTCGCCCCGGAAATTTTTGAGAAACAGATTGCTCCCGGCCTGGAAAAGGGAAATGTGATCAACTTCGCCTCCGCTTACAATATCACCTTCAAGCGGATTACGCCGCCCGCCGGAGTGGATGTGGTTATGGCTGCTCCCAGAATGATCGGCAAGGGTGTTCGGGAACTGTATGAAAAGGGCGAGGGCGCGCCTGCCTTCTGCGGCGTGGCGCAGGATGCCTCCGGCATGGCTCTGGAGTATGCAAAGGCTTTGTGCAAAGCGATTGGCGCAACCCGGAAGGGTGCCATTGAGGTCAGCTTTGATGATGAAACCTGCCTGGATCTGATGGCAGAGCAGGGAACCTGGCCCATTATTTATAATGTGTTTGTAGAGGCTTTCAAGCTGCAGTGCGAGATGGGTCATCCCGAAGAGGCTGTTCTGATGGAAATGTATCTGTCCAAGGAACCTGCGGTTATGATGGAGAAAGCGGCTGAAGTCGGATTCTTCCGTCAGCTGCCCTTCCATTCCCATACCAGCCAGTACGGACAGCTGATCGGCTTCAACGCAGTGGATACTGAAATGATCCGCAGCTTCCTGAGAAACCGCTACGAGCGGATTCGCAGCGGCGAGTTTGCGAAGGAATGGGATGCTGAGCAGAAGCAGAACAATCTGGCTAATCTGGAAAAAATGGAAGAAGAGGCTTTCAACTGTGAGTTCTCTCAGGCAGAAGCCCGCCTGAAAGCCCGGCTGAAGTAAAGGAGGTAACTATGAGCGCAATGGTTTTTCTGTGGCTGGCAATTTCAATCGCAGCGATTCTCGGATGTATTCTGGTACTTAAACTGAATCCCACCATTGCCCTGGTAATCGGCAGCCTGATTATGGGCGTCGGCAGCGGCCTGGGCGCGTCCGCCACCCTGTCGTCCATCACCAGCGGCTTTGGCGGCACCCTGGGCGGAATCGGCCTGTCTGTGGGCTTCGGCGTGATATTGGGTCAGCTGCTGTCCGATTCCGGTGGAGCGAAGGTAATCGCACACACTCTGGTAAAAGCAGCTTCCGAAAAGTACGCGCTTTACGCATTGGGGATTACCGCATTTCTGCTTTCCATCCCTGTTTTCTATGATGTCACCTTTGTTATTCTGATCCCGCTGGCAATCGCCGTTGCACGTCAGATGAATAAGCCCTTGCCCTATACCGTAGGAGCTATGGCAATCGGCGCCGCGGCTGCCCATACGCTGGTACCTCCCACCCCCAATCCTCTGGCCGCTGCGGAAATCTTTGGCTTTGACCTTGGCGTCATGGTGATCGTAGGCCTTATTCTGGGTCTGACTGCTGCTATCCTGGCAATGAAGATTTACTTTGTACTTCTGGATAAGGGGATGTGGAACAAGGCAAAGGACGAGACCGGTGTAGAAGTGTATGTCGAGACGGAAACCCTGGAGGGGAAAAAGACCCCCAGCTTTGGTATGTCTCTGATTCCGATTGTTCTTCCTGTGGTTCTGATTCTGATGGGCACCGTGGTCGGTGCAGTTACGGAAACGGTTCCCACTATTATCAGTGTTCTGAGCAACAAGACCATGGCTATGCTGCTGGGTGTTCTGAGTGCCTACATTGTGGCATCCGTTTGCATGAATAAGAAGGAGCGGGATGACTCTGCAACCGAGGCTCTGAAAAGCAGCGGCATTGTTCTGCTGATTACCGGTGCAGGCGGCTCCTTTGGCGCCGTTATCAGCGCAACCGGTATGGCGGACAAGCTCAGCGGCATGATTCAGGGCAGTTCCAGTTCTCCGCTGGTTGCCATGCTGATCGCTTTCCTGATCGCTGCCGTTCTGCGGGTTGCCCTTGGCTCCGGCACTGTCGCTTCCATAACTGCCATGAACATTGTGGCCACAGTCCCTGCTGCGATCGGTATGCACCCCGTATGGATGGCAATTGCCTGCCTTGCCGGCTCTTTGAGCTGCGGCCATGTGAATGACAGCGGCTTCTGGGTCAGCGCGAATCTGGCTGGTTACACCGTTACCGGCGGCCTGAAGAGCTATACATTGGGAAGCGCGATTGTTGCTGTACTCGCAATGATATTCGCTATGATTGGCGCCGTTATTTTCTGATTGTTTTCTTGCTGAAATCTCCCCTCTTCGATGGAACCCCTCTCCACAGTTTTCTGCGGAGGGGGGTTCTTTTTGCAGCATGGCGAAAACAGTAATATTTTGGTAAACACACGGGCACGGCGCTGTGCTATAATAGCCCAAACGCTGAATGGAGGGGATTCCGTGAGCAACCGAATTCTGATCATCGAGGACGACGCGGCCATTGCCGAGGTGCTGCGGCTGAATCTGGAATGCGCGGACTACACCGTGACCGCTTTTGATAACGGCCTTGCCGCGTGGAATGCGCTGGCAGCAGACCACGACTACGATCTTGCGCTGCTGGACATGATGCTGCCGGGGGTGGACGGCTTTACCTTGCTGCCGAAGCTTCAGGAATACGGAATCCCCGTCATCTGCCTGACCGCCATGAACGACGCCCAACATGAGGTGCAGGGACTGCGGGGCGGCGCGGAGGATTACATCGCCAAGCCCTTCGATATGCTCGCCCTGATGGTGCGCATGGAAAAGGTACTCAGGCGCAGCGGGAAATTCAACGAAATCTACCATTTCCGGGACCTGACGCTGGACAACGGCAACCGCCGCTTAAGCAGGAGTGGGGAGGAAATTCCCCTACCGCCGCTGGAATTTGACGTGCTGGCGGTGCTGATGAAGAACAAGAACCGCACGGTTTCCCGGGAGCGCATCCTGAACGAGATCTGGGGGCAGGACTATTTCGGGGACATCCGCACCGTGGACGTCCGCATTGCCAATCTCAGGAAAAAGCTGAACCTGTCCGAGGAAATCCGCACCATCTCAAAGGCCGGTTACCGGTTGGAGGAACGATGAAGCTGAAAACAAAACTGACAGCGCTCTGCGCGGCGCTGCTGCTGGCCGTGGCGGTGAGCCTGACGGCGGCCATGCTCTGGCAGGTGCGGGAGCAGTCCTATGAAGCCCTTCTCCAAAGTACGGAGGAAACCCTGAATGATCTGGTGGATGATTTCGGGACAGCCGTCTACCGCAGTTCCACCGACGGCCTTGACTCGCTTTCCCGGAAAGTGCTGCTGACCTACTGCTTCCGTTCCTGCAGCGTGCCGGGAAGCGCCCTCGTTGTCAATGGAGAGTGCCTGAGCGCGTCCGCCCAGATCGACCCGGAACGCTATCTGGATGTCCATTACGGCGGTACGCAATCGGCAAGAGCCTACGCGGGCGGCAGGCATTTCCTGATTCTGGGCAGGGTCACGGATGCCTGGGGGATGGATTGCAGCGTGTATCTGGCGGCGGACGCCACCTACATATATTCCCAGCTCTGGCAGCTCAGCGGACGGTTTGCGCTGCTGGCGCTGTCCATTGGCCTTTTGGGGCTTGGGGCGGTTTACTGGATGATCTCCCGGACGCTTCGCCCGCTGTCCCGGCTTTCGGAAGCCGCCGGCAGCATCGCGGACGGGAATTACAGCCAGCGCGTCCCTGTCGTTTCTCAGGACGAAGTGGGCACTCTGGCGGGGAATTTCAACCGGATGGCGCTGGCGGTGGAGACCCACGTGGACACTCTTCGGGAACAGAACGAGCGGCAGAAGCTCTTTGTCGGCGCGGTCACCCACGAGCTGAAAACACCCCTGACGTCTCTGCTCCTGAACGTGAACACTCTGCGAAATGTCTACCTTCCCGAAGAAAAGCAGGAAGCGCTGCTCACCAGTATGGACGCCCAGCTCCACTGGCTGGAAACCATGGTCAGAAAGCTGCTGACGCTGCTTTCCATGAAAAAGAACGCGAAGATAGCGCCGGTGTCCGTGCCGGAACTGCTGACGCAGGTGCGGGAGCTGACCCGGCCGATCATGGAAAAGTACGGAACTTCTCTGGAAATCACCTGCAACGGGGACATTCTGCCCGTGGACAAGGATTTGATGTGCATTGCCCTTGTCAATCTCGTGGAAAACAGCGCCAAGGCGTCCGCGCCGGGGCAGACCATCCGGATTCAGGCGTCGGAGATGGGCTTCACCGTCACCGACCATGGCCGGGGCATCCCCGAAAAAGATCTGCAAAGAGTGACCGACCCCTTCTACATGGGCGACCCCTCCCGAAGCAAGGCAAACGGCGGCTTCGGCCTGGGACTGGCGCTGGTGCGGGAGATTGCCGCCGTCCACGGCGGAACGCTGGTGCTGGAAAGCACTCTCGGAGAAGGAACGACCGCCAGAATCGTCATCGGTAATCAAACGGTAACGTGCCGGTAAACTCTTTTGATTCTGGCTATGGTATTCTGGAACCATCCAAAGAAAGGAAGTGTTACCATGAAAAAGAAAATAGTTCGTTTTGCCGCCTTCACGCTGGCGCTTGCCATGCTGCCCGGCTGCGGCAAAGGCCGGACGCCCGCCGAACCCACCACCGTCAATCAGGCGATGCTGCTTGAGCAGAGCGCCAAAGAGCAGACGGAGTACACCTTCCCGGAGAAATTCACCGGGGACTGGGTCAGTCAGGAGGGAAGACTTACCATCCACGCCGATGCGCAGGTGGTGGCGGAGTTGGGGACGGTGCTTCCCACCGCCACCGTGACGCCCCGGGATTTTACGCAGGAGGATGTGGACACCCTACTGCGGGTGCTTTTGAAGGGACAGCCGCTCTACAGCACTGTCATGACGAAGCAGGAGTGTCAGGATTCCATTGATTATGTCAACTCCCCCGAATGGCACGCAGACCCGGACGCCCCGGAACAGACACCGGAGCAGCTGGAAGCGCGCCGTCAGGAGATCATCGCCTATTACACTGCGGAAATGGCAAAAGCACCGGAGGAAAAGCCCATCATCCACGGCTTTGAGGATTCCGGAACGCCCAATGAGGTCAGCGGCGATGCGACCGTGGATGGAGCCAAGTACGAAATCAACATCATGAACCGCTTCGGCGGGGACTGGACGAACGCGACAATTGTCAACAGCGACTTCAAGTATTACCGCAGCACCGACTGGGGCAGCATTTCCAAAGAGGACGCCATTGCCAGGGCGGATGAGGTGATGCGGGAGCTTGGGCTGGGCGATATGGTTCTGGCTGATGTGCAGCAACCCGGAGTGAGCGAACGGAAAGGCACCTGGGAGCTTTACTACACCCCCAGCGTAAACGGGCTGCCCATTCCCGGCATCCGGGAGGATCGTGTGTTCAGCGATCCCGCCATCGGAGAGGATCATCAGTACTGGACTTATCGCTGCTCAGAGGAAACCAATGCGGATACCGTTTCCTGGTACATGGAAAGCGTCTGGATCACGGTGGGGAGGGACGGCATTCTTTCCTTCGAGTGGGACGCTCCCAGCACCGAGCCGGTTGTCAAGGAAACGCAGACCGCCCTTATGCCCTTTGAAGACATCGCGTCCATCGCAAACACCATGCTGCCCGTGGTGGTCATCGGACCGTCGGAAGCCCGCAGTCTCGTGGAGATCGACAAGATCAACGGCGACGAGACATACATGGACGTGGAGATTACGAAGGTCTCCCTGTCGCTGATGCGCATCCGGGATAAAGGCTCCTTGCAGGGGACGATCGTTCCCGTGTGGGATTTCTGGGGAACGTGGGACTGGTATGAGCCCGGAGACAACGCCTCGGAGTCCATGAAAAAGGGCGCGAACTATGTGACCCAGCCCATGCTGACCCTGAACGCCATCGACGGCAACGTCGTCAGCCGGATGTTTGGCTACTGACCGTTGGGAGAAAAAGAGCCGGGAGCAGTCCGAAATGGGCTGCTCCCGGTGATTTTTTGCAAAGGTCAGGACATCTTGGAAATATCTGTCCCGAAATACTTGACCGACAGCTCGGTCAATGTTCCGTCAGCGTCCAGCTCTGCCAGTGCCTGATTGATAGCGGCCAGCAGCGTTGCCGTGTCGGCGCTCTTGCGGACGGGGATGGCGACCTGCTCCACATCGTCGGAATAGGCCGCAATTTTGATGTTGGCTTCGGGATGGGCTTTCTGATACTATTTCCTGATTAAAATCTTAATTTTAATCAGGAAGGCATCGCCTGAAGGCGCTGCCTGTTTTGTGATTTATAAGGAAAGAAATCACAAAACAAGTCTCATATGAACTCCATGCCCTTCAGGCAATTAAAATCTTTTTTAAAGATTTTAATTGGAGTTCAGTATGATAGTCCGCAAAGACCACTTCCGCGTTCAGCGTCGCGTCGATCCGACCGGCCAGCAGCAGCGGGATTCCGATGGTGAATTTGGGATGCTTCGTCTTGTGGCGCACTGTGTACATACCCAGCAAACTGCCCACGCTTCCGCCCAGCGCCGCAACGGTCATCAGGGTCGCTTCCGGAATGCGCCAGAGTTTTTTCTTTGCCTTGTGCTTGTCCGCAAGCATAAGCACAAAACCGGCCGCATTGATTGTAACGAGGTAAAGAAGGAGAAGATCTTTCATACTGATTTCCTTTCGGGAGGGATTTTTGTGAAAAAGCTTTGGATTTTACTGGCGCTGGCGTCGCTTCTGTGCGGCTGTACTTCGGAGGAAACGCTGGAAACAATTTCAGACGACATCGTTCAGCCCGTGATGGCGCAGCCGGGGGAAATTTCCGTCCGCCTGCCGGACAACGCCGTGGCGCCGGTGCTGGAAAGCGACTCGGAGCAGGTCTATCTCAGCGAGGACTATGAGATCATCGTCGAGACAGTCAGCGGCGGGGACCTGAGCGCCACCATTCAGCGGATCTCCGGCTACACCCCGGACAATCTGACGGTGATGGAAACGGCGCAGGACGGGGCAAAGCGGTATGACTTCGTCTGGGCATCGGCGGGGGAGAACGGCGACCAGCTGGGCAGGGCGGTCATTCTGGACGACGGGAACTACCATTACTGTCTGTCCGTTCTCCGGGACGCGGACACCACGGAAAAGTCCCAGATCGTGTGGCGGGACGTGTTTGACTCATTCAAGCTGGTCTAGGTATTGTTTCGCCGCTTCCCGGCACATCTGGACGCAGGCATCGGCCACGCTTTGGGGATACAAAATTTTCGCCTTGCCGCCGAAGCCGATGACCCAGCTTAGAAACATGGGGGACACCGCCACATTGACGGTAAAGACAAAATGATCGTCCCCGTCCGGAATTAAAAGAATGTCCTTGCCGAAGCGGTCTACCACTACGTTGATCAGACTCCGGTTGAAGCGCAGCTTCACGGCGGTTTCCTCCCCGGAGAACATCTGAAACAGCCGGGAAGCATGTTCCGCCAATGCCTTGCCCGTCAGTTCCGGGCAGGGGGTGCGGCTTTCCCCCGTCAGGCGGATATTGCTCATGCGGTCAAGGCGGTAGGAGGTCACGCCGTGGCGCAGGGAGTGGGCGAGCAGGTAGCAGTTTTCGTTGTCCTGACACAGGCCGTAGGGGCTTGCCTGATAGCTTTTGTCCCGGTATTTCCGTTTGCCGCCCAAGTCCCAGTCAAAATACCGGAAGGTGATCTGCTTATTCTGGGCGATGGCCTCCTGAACGGCGTCCACGTTAAAGTAAATGGATTCGTTCATGCTTTTGACCCGCCCGGAAACCAACACGTCCCGGCGCATGAGCCTTGCGTCGTGGACGCTGCACTGGCTGCACAGCTTTTCGATCAGCTCCCGGGACTTTTTCTCCGTGAGGAACCGGCTGGACTGGACGGCGTCGATGAGCAGCTTCAGTTCCGGCAGCTCAAAATTCCGGGAGGCGATGTAGTAGCCGCCGTTCTTTCCGGGAATGGAGAGAATGTCCACGCCGTAATCCTGCAGGGCCGCGATGTCCGAGTAGACGGTCTTGCGGTCGCAGACAATATCGTGCTCTTCCAGCATGGAAAGAAGCTCCGACGTTCTCACCGGGTGATCCTGGTGAGAATTTTTTTGCAGGTAGTCGAGGATGTACAGGATTTTCAGCTTCTGATTGTCTGACTTGGGCATGAGAATTCCTCCCGGCGGTTATTCCTGACATTATAGCACATCTGCGCTGCCAGGGGGAAGAGAAAATTTGCTTTTTCCCGTGGAATATGCTATAATACCCAAAAAGGAGTGAGTGTTTTGGGTTATTTTGGCTGTCATCTTTCCGCATCCGGCGGAAACGCGGCGATGGTGAAGACCGCGCTGTCCATTGGAGCGAATACCTTCGCGTTTTTTACCCGGAATCCCCGGGGCAGCAAGGCCAAGCCGGAGGACCCGGCGGACACGGCAAAAGCGGCCGCCATGCTGGAAGAAAATCACTTTGGCAAACTGGTCGCCCACGGGGCGTATACCATGAATCTCTGCACCGCTGACGCGGACGCCCGAGCCTTTGCCGCGGGGATTCTGGAGGACGACCTGCGGCGAATGGCGGCGCTTCCCGGAAATTTCTACAATTTCCACCCCGGCAGTCACGTGGGGCAGGGGACGCAGGCGGGAATCGACTACATTGCCGCCGCCCTGAAAAACGCCCTGCGCCACGACTATCCGGTGACGGTGCTGCTGGAAACCATGGCGGGGAAGGGCAGCGAGATCGGCGGACGGTTTGAGGAACTCAGGGACATTCTGGACGCCGTGGGAAGCGAAAACGTGGGCGTGTGTCTGGACACCTGTCACGTCTACGACGGCGGCTACGACATCGTGAACGACCTGAACGGTGTACTGGCGGAATTTGACCGGGTGATTGGTCTGGACCGGCTGCACGCCCTGCACCTGAACGACAGCAAGAACCCCTTTGCCAGCCACAAAGACCGCCATGAATGTCTTGGAAAGGGCAGTCTGGGGCTGGAAACCTTCCGCCGCATCGTGAACCACCCGCAGCTCAAGGACAAGCCCATGATTCTGGAAACGCCCAACGAGCTGCCCGGCTACGCCGAAGAAATCCGGATTCTGCGGGAAATGGAAATTTAGGGAACCCCGTGGCTCGCCTTAAGAAAATGTTCATTTGACATCTGAACGAAAATGTGTCATTTTATTAAACATAAGAATTACCCGAAGAAAGGAGGGTGATGGTATGCAGAATATTCTGGAATCCCTGACGCTGGCACAGGAAAATTACGCAGGCTCCTATATGGGAATCCTTCGCTATGCCGTGCCGGTGCTCAGCGCCATACTGCTTCTGCGCTGCGTCCTGCCCCTGCTGACCTTCCGGCGGGAGCCGGAGATCTGGGCGTGGCTGAACATGACCGACGGCAGCCAGATCCCCATCACCCATTGGGAGAACGTCATCGGCCGGAGCAAATCCAGCGACGTGACCATCGACTTTCCCACCGTGTCCCGGAACCATGCGGTCCTGACCCGGTACGACGACGGCAGCTGGACGATCACGGATGCCGGTTCCAAGGACGGAACGCTGGTCAACGGCAGAAAGGTTCAAATTTGCGCGTTGAAGCCAAAAGACCGTATCTCCATCGGCGGTGTGGAAATGCAGCTCCAGCCCATTACGGAGCATCAGGAGGCGCGTCAGGCGGAGCTTCGTACCAAGGCAGCCAGCGGCTGGGACAGCGTGGCGAATCTGATGGTGCTGTCCATCTTGCAGTGCCTGATGCTGCTGGGCTTCCTGCTGGGCGGGGAGCAGGAGACGATCGCCAGCGTTCTCATGGGCTTCGGCGGCATTTTCCTGAGCCAGTGGCTGCTGTACATTTTCTACTGCATGATCCGCCGGAAGTCCTTTGAGGTGGAGACCATGGCGTTCTTCCTGTGTACCATGGGTATGGCCGCCATCGCCACGGTAAAGCCGGGGGAGACGGTGAAGCAGCTTGCCGCCATGGCGCTGGGGGTGGTGACGTTCCTCGTCATCGGCTGGTCGCTGCGGGACTTGGAGCGGGCGAAGGTCGTCCGGTATCTGGCCACGGTGGCGGGCGTGGGCTTTTTGATGGTGACGCTGGTGTTCGGCACCGAGTATTACGGCGCGAAAAACTGGCTTATCATCGGCGGGCTGTCCTTGCAGCCGTCGGAACTGAGCAAGGTCTGCTTCGTCTATGCCGGCGCGTCCACCATGGACAGAATCATGAGCAAGCGGAATATTTACATTTTTATCGCCTATTCCATTCTCATCTGCGGCCTGCTTGCCCTGATGAACGATTTCGGCACGGCGCTGATTTTCTTCTGCGCCTTCCTTGTGATCGCGTATCTTCGTTCCGGCAGTATGGGCACCGTGGCGCTGGCCGTTACGGCGCTGATCTTTGCCGGAGTGCTGGCATTGAAGATCGCGCCCCATGCCCTGCGGCGGTTCTCCGTGTGGCGGCATGTGTGGGACGACCCCCTGAACGCTGGTTATCAGCAGGTTCAGGCGCTGATGTGCGTGGCCTCCGGCGGCCTGTTCGGTCTGGGGCCGGGACAGGGCTTCCTGAAACACGTGTTCGCGGCGGATTCCGACATCGCCTTTGCCACCATCTCCGAGGAATGGGGGCTGATCGTGGCGGTGATGATGGTGCTGTGCGTGGCGGCTTACGGCTTTTTTGCCATCCGTACCGCACGGGTCGCACGAAGCAGCTTCTATTCCATCGGCTCCTGCACCGCCGCCAGCATTCTGGTCATTCAGACCATTCTGAACTGTCTCGGCACGCTGGATATTCTGCCCTTCACCGGCGTGACCTTCCCGTTTCTGAGCAACGGCGGCACCAGCATGGTCGGCGCCTGGGGGCTGCTGGCCTTCGTCAAGGCGGCGGATACCCGGCAGAATGCCAGCTTTGCCGTGCGCTTTCACAAATAGGAGTTTACTATGAACAGAGTTACCAAGAGAACCTGGATGATGGCCGTCTTCGTGGTGCTGCTTCTGGGCGGAATGTTGTTTTTTGTAGGGGAGTATGCGCTGAAAGCAGACAAATGGGCGGTCTCCACCGGTTCGCCCCATGTCTATAACAACAGCAACCTGGGCAACGGCACCGTGGTGGACCGGGACGGGAACGTCCTGCTGGATATCTCCGACGGGCGGCACTATTCCGACAACGCCGAGACCCGGGCCTCCACCATGCACTGGCTGGGGGACCGGAAGGGCAGCATCCAGGCCAAGGCCGTCGCCAACTACGCGGCATTGCTGGCAGGCTACGACAAGGTCAACGGCCTTTACGATTATGCCGGGAGTACGGGCGTTGAGAAGCTGACCCTTTCCGCCTCCGTGCAGAATACGGCCCTCCGGGCGCTGAACGGGCGGAAGGGGACCGTGGGCGTCTACAATTACAAAACCGGGGAGCTGCTCTGCGCGGTGACCTCGCCCACCTACGACCCGGACAATGTGCCGGACATCGCCGGGGATACCACCGGGGCCTACGAGGGCGTGTACCTCAACCGCTTTCTGCAATCGACCTATGTTCCCGGCTCCATCTTCAAGATCGTCACCACCGCCGCGGCCCTGGAATGTGTGCCGGATATCGAGAGCAGGACCTTCTACTGCGACGGCGCTTATGAGTACGGCACCGAGGCCGTCACCTGCGAGACGGCCCACGGCACCCTGGACCTGAAGGGCGCTCTGGCCCACTCCTGCAACTGCTCCTTTGCCCAGATCGCCAAGCTGGTGGGCAGGAAGAATATGGAGAAGTACGTTGCCAAGTACGGCATTACGGATGCCCTGTCCTTTGATGGCGTGACCAGCGCCAAGGGCAATTATGACATTGCCGATACCGGCGGCGCGTCCTTCGCCTGGAGCTGCATCGGCCAGCACTCCGACCTCATCAACCCCGCCCGGTTCATGACCTTCCTGGGAACCGTCGCCGCAGGCGGGAAGGGCGTGGAGCCCTATCTGGTGGCCTCCGTGGAGCGGGGCGGCGAGGCAGTGTATACCGCCTCGGCCCAGAGCACCGGACGGATCATGGGGGAGGATACGGCAAAGAAGCTGCAGCAGTACCTCCGCAACAATGTGCAGACCATCTATGGCGACGGAAATTTCCCGGGCCTTTCCGTCTGCGCCAAATCCGGCACCAGCCAGCTGGGCGGCGGGCAGAAGTCCAACGCCATGTTTGCAGGCTTTGTGATGGACGAAAGCTACCCCCTGGCCTTTATCGTGGTGGTGGAAAACGGCGGCTACGGCAGCGCCACCTGCGTGCCGGTCCTGTCCCAGGTCCTCCAGGCCTGCAAGACAGAGCTGGACAGCCGCGGGTAACGGAGCTCCCCGAAGGGGCGGTATTCATAAGACAGTTAACAGCCACAGTATACACTGCTGTGGCTGTTCTTGTATTCTGTCCCGTTATGTGATAATATGGAATCGGACAGATTGAAAAATCGGAGTTTTGGGTGATGAAATTGGAATGTTTATTTGCTTACTCATATCTTTGGGCGTGGGGGTTTTGCTCTATGCAGGAATACAATGTGTATTTAGACAGATTGTTTTCTGAAACACCTAACAATAAAATACTTTTAGAGTTAGAAGAGTGCTCAAACAATTACAAGGAAACTTTTGCGCGATTGAAAAGATATTTTGAATATGAGACGAATACTTTTGACTCATATATATTCGGAAAGACTCTTTTTAATGGTTTAGAAATTGTGTATAAATCCGATGTTTATACTATCGCTGAATTTGGAAAGATATGTTACCAACTTTGGAATCTGTTACCGGGATTCTTAGTGCAAGAGCAACCGTTTCGGACATTAAGTTATGCTGATGATCCGTTATCGTGGGGCGATGAAAAACAGTCTCGGATAATGTATGAGGAAGCGTTTAGATTTTATAAAGGTTAGCGATATATTCCTGTTTGTCTAACAGATACTAAGGGCGCACTTCTATACACCGTTCGGTGCAGTGCGTTACGCGCGGAACTTGGCTCTCCCTTTGGGAGAGCTGTCGGCGCAGCCGACTGAGAGGGTAAAAATATGACCATACCAAAAGATAACAGCCAGCTGGAAAACGCCCGGCGGCTTCGCAGAGAAATGACTCCCCATGAGCGCAAACTCTGGTATCTTTTTCTGCGTAAATATCCGGTAAAGATTTATAAACAGCGAATCATTGGCAAATTTATTGTGGACTTTTACTGCGCTTCTGCAAAGCTGGTTATCGAAGTAGATGGCTCCCAGCATTATGAGCCTCAGGGTGTGGCGTATGACGCAGAACGCTCCGCATTTTTATCCGCGCTAGGCTTGGATGTTCTGCGATTTTCCAACCGGGATATCGACAGAGATTTTCGTGGTGTGTGCGAACAAATTGATTTTACCATTCAAAAGCGTCTGCAAGACCCTCTCAGTCACCTTCGGTGACAGCTCTCCCAGAGGGAGAGCCAAGGAGGCTGCCAGCAACTGCTCCATATCTCATAATGGAATAAGAAACAGAGCGTATCAATATCGATACGCTCTGTTAACTGTCTTACGAACACCCCCCGAAAGGGGAGCTTTTTCTTTTCCCGGCAGACAGCTGTCCGAATGAGAGAGACAAATGGGCCTTGGTATTTTTGCACAAAAAATTAAGGAATTGTGAAGTGTTATATGTAGTGTTTACCTTGTTGACAAATGTCCTTGAGCGAGATACAATATGGGCACATCAAACGAGGAGGTCACCGAAATGGAAATGGCAAATGCACAGTTTCACAGCGCCTGTCCGGCGGCCTGCACGTTGGAGGTTCCTCAGCTTCTTCTGGCCGGTTTGCGGGCAGACATTCTGCGCCTGCTGCCCATTATTATCCAGAACTGAAAGCGGCCGGGGATTCATCTTTCGTATGAAGAAGCGGCTGCGCAGCGCAGCCGCTTTTTTGTAGTTTTGTAAGTAAAGGAGAAAAGAAACATGAAAAAGGTACTTGCTTTGACCATGGCTCTGGCCCTGGTCGCCGCTTCCTTCGCAGGCTGCGGCAACAGCTCTTCCGGCACTTCCACCACCGCCGCCGCGACCACGGCTGCTGCCGAAGGCACCGGCACCGTAAAGATCGGCATGTCCGGCCCCCTGACCGGCGGTGCCTCCGCCTATGGCCTGGCCGTGAAGGCCGGCATGGAGGTCGCCGTTGAGGAGATCAACGCCAAGGGCGGCCTGCAGATCGAGTTCAACGCACAGGATGACGAGGCCGACGGCGAAAAGGCCGTTTCCGCCTACAATGTCCTGAAGGACTGGGGCATGCAGGTCATGGCCGGTCAGGTCACCACCGGCTCCGCTCTGGCGGTGGCTCCCGAATCCGCGGCTGACAATATGTTCAACCTGACTCCCTCCGCCTCTGCCGAGGCTCTGGCAACCAGCGGCGACAACATCTTCCAGATGTGCTTCACCGACCCCAACCAGGGCGCTTCCGCGGCCGAGCTGGTCTCCACCAAGTATACCGGCTCCAAGGTCGGCATCATCTACGATTCCTCCGATGACTACTCCACCGGCCTGTACAACGGCTTCAAGGCCAAGGCTGCCGAGCTGGGCGTTGAGATCGTCGCTACCACTTCCTACACCGCCGACAACAAGGCTGACCTGTCCACCCAGGTCACCCAGTGCCAGGATGCAGGCGCCGATCTGGTCTTCCTGCCCATTTACTACACCGAGGCTTCTCAGATCCTGACCTATGCCAACCGCATCAGCTATGCACCCAAGTTCTTCGGCTGCGACGGCATGGACGGCATCCTGACCGTGGAAGGCTTCGACACCTCTCTGGCCGAGGGCCTGGCTCTGATGACCCCCTTCGATGCCAACGCTTCCGATGAGGCGACCCAGTCCTTCGTTGCCAAGTTCAAGGAGAAGATGGATGGTCTGGTTCCCAACCAGTTCGCCGCTGACGGCTATGACGTCATCTACGCCCTGTACAACGCCATGACCGCCGCCGGTATCACCGGCAGCGAATCCGCTTCCGAAATCTGCACCGCTCTGGAGGCTCAGTTCGCCACCATGACCATTGACGGCCTGACCGGCACCGGTATGCACTGGGACGAGAACGGCATGATCTCTAAGGCGCCCGCTGCCGTGGTGATCGAGAACGGTGTTTACGTTCCCATGGGCTAAAGATAGTCCGGAAAAATGATTCCCTCAAAGGGGATGGGGCGGTTTGCGCCCCATCCCCTAACGAGGTATCATCCATCAGCAGTCTATGAAAACCTCGTTGGCGGACGGGGCTTTCATAGACTGTTGAGTAAAAAAGGAAACTCTGATTAAATCGCCTTCGGCTGTGAGCGGATCTTTTCCGTCCACTCTTCGGTATCGAAAACGGGAAATACATACAGTATTCCGCCGTTTCCGATACCTCGATTGGACGAAAAATCTCGCGCTCACAGCTCTTGCCGATTTGTTCAGAGGTTCCCTTGACATTCCGTGTTATAATAGCGTTGAATCCAACCTTCCCTCAGGAAAGGAGCAGCCTATGTCTAAAGGCAAATTTTCCAACCCCCGGCCATACCGGGAAGAAGAACGTGAAATCGAAAAGAGCTTCCGCCAGCTGACCGGTCAGGAGAAGCCCGCGAAGCCGGATGACCCCATCTTCTCCGAAGCCTCCGTCCCTGATCTGGACACCACCGACCCGGAGGCCGCCGACCTTATCACCGAGGCCGACAGCCTGTTTCCCGAAGAGAACAATCTGTTTTCCGGAGAAGACAGCCCGGTTCCCGACGAGGAACTGGACTTTTCACTGGACGAGAAGGAGAACCCCCCGAAGCGCGGCACTCCGTCCTTCCTTGATAAGGCTCTTTCCTTTGTGGACAACAACCAGAAGCCCGTGATGGTGGCTCTGTGCGCCGCCGCGCTGGTTCTGATCATTTCCCTGATTGCCATTTTCGTCGTCAACGTCTCCGGCGACCCCTACGGCAAAAAAATTCTGAACAATGTCACCGTCGCCGGTGTGAACGTGGGCGGGATGAGCAAGTCCGATGCCATCACCGCCGTTCGCGCTGTTACCGACCAGACCTACACGAAGCAGGCCATGGTGGTGACTCTGGGCGATACCACCTTACAGCTGTCCCCCAGCGATACCGGCGCGAAGCTGGACGTAAAGGCCGCCGTCAACGCCGCCTATGCCTACGGCAGAACCGGCACCAAGGCCGAGCGTCAGGAAGCCTATCAGGCGTCCCTCAGGAGCAACCACATCATCGGGCTGCTGCCCTACCTGCATCTGAAGCAGGATTATATCAAGGGCGTTCTGGAGGACTACGCCGGAACCGCCGGCAGTCTGCTGACCCAGACCACCTACGCTCTGGAAGGCGACGTCCCCGATCTTGCGACAGACAAATTCGACGAAGAACACGCCCCTCAGCTGACGCTGGTCATCACAATGGGAACTCCCGGCGTAAATTTCAACGTAGATGATGTGTTCAACCAGATTCTGGACGCCTACAGCATGAACGTTTTCACCGTAAAGGCGGAGGGCGCGCAGGCCGAGGGCGAACCGGATGCCGTTGATTTGCAGAAAATTTGCGACGATGTCTGCGTAGAGCCCGTGGACGCCACCGTCAATATGCAGACCTTCAAGGCCATCCCCGGCTCCTACGGCTACGTGTTCGACATGGTGCAGGCGCAGAAGCAGGTCAGTGCGGCGCAGTACGGCGAGGTCGTCCGCGTTCCCATGGAATATGTCGCCCCGGAAATTCTGGACGACGACGTGTTCTTCCGGGATGTTCTGGGCAGCACCAGCACGCCCCACAGTAACAACGCCAACCGCACCGCCAATCTGGAGCTGGCATGTAAGGCGCTGAACGGCGTCGTGCTGAACCCCGGCGAGACCTTCTCCTTCAACGACACTTTGGGCGAACGCACCACCGCAAAGGGCTACAAGTCCGCCCCGGCATATTCCGGCGACGATCTGGTGAATCAGGTTGGCGGCGGCATCTGTCAGGTCTCCTCCACGCTGTATTGCAGCACCCTGCTGGCCGATCTGGAAATTGTCTCCCGCACCAACCACGGTTTCCCCGTGAACTATATCAATTACGGCATGGACGCCACCGTCAGCTGGCGCTCTCCCGACTTCAAGTTCCGCAACAACACCAATTACCCCATTAAAATAGAGGCAAGCGTCAGCGGCGGCTATGTCAATGTGCAGATCCTCGGCACCGACGAGAAGGACTATTACGTTGAAATGAGCTATGTCGTCTCCGAGACCTACAAGCCCGAGACGGAGTACAAGGACTTCAAGCCCGACAACCCTGAGGGCTACAAGAACGGAGACGTGATTGAGGAAGGCACCACCGGCTATCTGGTCAAGACGTACAAGAGCAAGTACGACAAGGCCACCGGCGTGCTGATCTCCAAGGATTTTGTCGCCAATTCCCGGTACAAGACAGTGAACAAGGTGGTCGCGCGGGTCGAAGAGCCGACAGAACCTACGACCGTACCCACAACGCCGTCCACCGCCCCCTCTACCGAACCTGCCACCACACCCACGGCACCGTCTACCACACCGCCTACCACGCCATCCACTTCCGAGCCTTCCACTACCGAAGCCTCGGAGAACGGCGGAGATTCCGGCGGCGAATAAGAAAACCATCTGCATACGCAAACGGCGTGACCTTTCCCGGTCA
>ERZ773224.1867-NODE-1867-length-23926-cov-4.222906_pt1 | contig 23926 bp, 20 predicted proteins | sample MGYA00580526_ERZ773224 | MGnify/ENA primary metagenome ERZ773224 (study PRJEB29015, sample SAMEA2737743) | human gut metagenome | biome: human gut; feature: human-associated habitat; material: faeces | place: China | collected 2012 ... | reverse complement strand
GTCCGGCTGAAGTCTTTTATTCAGTAACTTTGCACTTGATTTGATAATTCACCAGGGAAAAATAACTTTCACCTGAGGCCTGCCAGGCGGTTTTCTAAGCCGTGATTTCCGCCTGGCCGCATCACCTGATTCAATACTGCGACAGACCCGGATCGGAGTAAACCGGATTCGGATACTCTTCTTCCACGGGCTGCTGACGTTTCTTTGACCTGCGGCCCTTCGGGAGAAGCTTATTGATTTCCGCCTCAATGGCGGTCTGATCCTTGTCCACCTGATTCTGAGCCGCTCTCATACTGGATCGGTAATAGCGGAAGCTGGAACAGGTTGAATTAAACCGATGAACCAGATCATTGAAGAAATCGATCTGGCGGTTGGTAGAAACCTTCGGCTTGATGTAGTCAATCTGATGCTGGAGTTTGAGGCACCAGGCAATTTCTTCCGTGTCGAAGGTGCTCCCGAGAGAAGATGCCGGATCAGGTTCCTTTTCCGCGACGGTTTCAGGACGCGGCATCCTGCTCGCAGCGGCGGGGGTATCCGAATTCACCGACGCATCGGTACTCCCTGAAGGTGTCCGCTGAACCAGTTTGGTGGCTGATGTGTCTGACTTTCTGTCATCCGGGGTATCTCCAGCCAGGGACGAAACAATGTACAAAAATAAGGCGATGACTCCTATGACAAACCACATTCCAAACACGTGATAAAGCGCAGCAATAAAGGCACCGCACCCTGAAAAAAATCTGCTGACAAGCCCCGGCTCTGCCCTCCCGGCAGAAATTAATTTTTTGCTGCCTGCTGACGACAGCTTAGGTGCAGAGAAACGAGGCGCCAACGTACTCAGCCCCTTGAACCCTTTGGCGTCAGGGTTTAGTGACAATGCCGGCAGATCAGAAAGCAAAGTATCCCGGCTCGTCTCGCCATAAATCTCATTTACCGCTTTCTGATCTGCTTTCACCAGATTTTTCTCTTCCGGGGAAGCTGCGAGCGGCTCCAGGATTCTTTCAAGAATGGCTTTGGAGGCCCTGGGGCAGTGATGCTCGTTATTCATTTCCAGAGCGAGATGCCGGATTTCATAGAAGAGGCTGCTAGGTGTATAAGTCTCTCCCTTCAGCGCATGAAATTTATCCAGAATCCCGATCACGGCTTTCCATCGCCGTACGAGGACTTGAAGCTGCTCCATCAGCGTCACCGCGACGCCAAAAATGGCGCCATCCCTGCTCTGCTGCGGGATCTGGGAAACGAGTGAGCCGGCGGCCGCGCTTTCTGCCTCACTGAATCCCTGCGCCTCGACCTCATAACTATTCATCAGATCATCAAGAAGCGAAGGAAAGACGCCAATCGACACGGCGGCGGTCCCTGACTTTACGTACGACAGCACCCGATCCAAAGTATCGATAATATCGGCGGTTTTTCGTTCATCCAGGCATTGATTAATGGCCTTGACATAGCCGCGGCGGATCTCCTGGAGGGCTTCTGAAACCCGGTCCGGATCACTGACCGCCGGGAAATGAGCTGACTCTCGGGCCTTATTGATCAGCTCCTCCAGCTCTTCAGTCGTCTGCTGATCGAAACTCCTGGCGGCTTCCCAGATAAGAGACGCCATACCGGCATTGTTCGTTTTGGAAAGCGCGGGAAGCACAGCAATCAGGGCATTGCTGCGAGCCACACCGGAAAGCTCCGCCTCAGACCACTTTGGAATCCCTTCAGGGTTTGATTTGATGGCGTCGCAGACCCTCGGGATCACCGCCCCCGTTACCCCCGGGAGAAACTGCAGTTCTGCCTCCAGCCGCTTTGCTGGATTCGTAAGCACCGCACGGCATTGAGACACCAGATCCGGATCCACAGATAGAGATGCCTCTTCCGCTTTTTCCAGAATTTCTCTTCTTGGGCTCGTCGGCGTAACACCCAGAATAACAAACGGATTTTCAAGCAGTCCTGCCATATCAAACTCCTTAGTCAAATACCGAACTGCTCCTCAAATTTATGACTCGTTAAATAAAAAACTAAGGGGCAAATGAAAGGAATAAGTTTCGGTACTCTACCGGGATCAGTTCTCTTCATTTTACCTGCCTGCTTTTGTTATTCCAGTGCCGGTTATATCTGCCCCTTATCCCCCAACGGTTAGGTCTGGCCGATATTCTGAAAATCTCCAATTCCGTGCGCCAGGCAGAAATCTCTCCTCTTTTTCGTTTCATAAAAAACTGACTCCCATTTTTTTAGATAAGTCCTAAAAAATGGGAGTCAGTTCAAATTCTCTGTGGTCTTTTATGACTAAATAGAGGGACCTTATTAGCGGAACGGGCTTGTTTAAAATCTTCTCAGCTTGCTCAGCTCCTCTCCTTGGCAGCTGTAAACATCCGCCGGTGAGCCCTCGTTTCTGCAAGCGTCTATGATGCGTGCCCGGTCTGCATCAGATATATCCGACATATCAGGAGCAGGACCTGTCCGCCTCAGTTTGTTCAGCTCCTTTCTTTGGCAGCTGCTGTAATCATCCGCCAGAGATCCCCGATATCTGCAGATATCTATGATGCCTGCCCGGTCTGCATCAGATATATCATCCATATAAGAAGCGGAGTCTGTCCCTCTCAGCATGCTCAGCTTCTCCCTTTGGCAGAAGTAAACATCCGCCGGTGAGCCCCAGCCTTTGCAGGCGTCTATGATGCCAGCCCGGTCAACTGCAGATATATCCGACATATCAGGGGGAGCGGCGCCTATCCGCTTTAGCTTGCTCAGCTCCTCCTTCTGGCATCTGTAAACATTCGCCGGTGAGCCTTGGTCTTTGCAGGCGTCTATGATGCCAGCCCGGTCCCAAGCAAATAGATCCGACATATCTGGGGCGGAGCCTATCTGCTTTAGCTTGCTCACTTCCTCACTTTGGCAGCTTTCAACATTCGCCGGTGAGCCTTGGTTTTTGCAGGCATCTATGATGCCAGCCCGGTCAACAGCAGATGTATCCGCATAGTAGCCAAAGCCTAACGACTTTAGATTGCTCAGTCTCTCCCTTTGGCAGCTGTAAACATTCGCCGGTGAGCCTCGGTCTTTGCAGGCATCTATGATGTAAGCCTGGTCCCAAGCAAATATATCCGACATATCAGGGGCGGAGCCTATCTGCTTTAGCTTGCTCACTTCCTCACTTTGGCAGCTGTAAACATTCGCCGGTGAGCCTTGGTCTTTGCAGGCTTCTATGATGCCAGTCCGGTCAGAATCGGAGATACCACTAAAATCTGGGGTATCCACTCTCTCTGAAGGGGTCTGCTCCAGATTATTGGTCGTGTAAGACTTTGAAACCCCAAGAGCAATCACCCCGATAATGAGAATAAGAATAAGAAAAAGGATAGAGTAGAACCCGTTCAAAAGCTGTGTCCCTATCCCGCCAGAGGAAGAGGATTCTGCCTTCTCTTTCTGAGTCGAAACCGATTTGCCGCTGCCCGTCTGACGGGCGGAAGCTGCTGTCACGCGAGAGGCCAACGTTGGCGCCGCGGTCTTTTCTCCTTTCCCGGCAAAAATCATCTGTCCTGACAGAGCGGATAAAGAATCCGGTGATGAAAAATCCGAGGTCAGATCCCCCAGGCCCTTAAGGCCGCGCGCCTGAGGGTTCAAACATACTTCTCCCGTTACTGGAATAAAGTTATCCGCATTTGAGTTATCTAAGATTTCGCAGAGCTTCCGCAGATCTTCCTCAGCCGCCTTTGTTCGCTCTGAGTCAAAAGCGAGCGGCCTCAGGATTTTTTCAGTAATGCCTTTCGATGCCTGGAAACACTGATACTCGTTGCTGAGCTTAACGGCCAGTTGTCTAATATGAACAAAGAGGGATCGGGTCGGCTCATACGACTCTCCTTTGAGGAGATGGAATCGATCTAGGATCCCGATTACCGTTACCCATTTCTGCACGAGTTCCTGAAGCTGCTGGAGCAGCATCACGGAACCGCTGGTCATCTCCATTTCTTTGCAGCCTTGCGGTATTTCGCTGATCAGCCTGTCCGCTGTTTCCTTTTCCTTATTGATAAAAACCTGAGCCGCGATTTCGTAGCTATTCATCAGGTCTTCCAGAAGCGCAGGAATCACGCTGCCAGAAGACTTCGCACGTTCTGATTCTGCAAGGGACAGCTCCTTGCTCAGAACATCAATGACCTCTGCCGTTCTGAGACTGTCAAACGCTGTCGTTATGTTTTTCAAGTATTCGCGCCGGATGTCCTGCAGAATGTCAGACATCCGAGCCGTATCCTTCACCGAAGGAAAGCGGGCGGCTGTTCGGGATTGATTGATCTGTGCTTCTATCTGCTCAATCGTCTGCTGATCAAAACTCTTCGCAGCATCCCAAATGAGTGGAATGAGAGAAGGAGCTTTCGCACTAGTGGACAGATCAATTGAAGACACCGCAGCAATCATGACATTGCTTCGCGCGATTCCGGAAAGCTTTTCCGCGGGCCAGTTCACGACGGAAGCCGGATCCTTCTTCAGGGCTGAGCAGATTGCCTCAATTTCATCAGTTCTGACACCCGGCAGAAATCTCAGCTCCGCGTCAAGGCGCTTCGCGGGATTCGTAAGGGTCGCGCGACACTGGCTAACACGATCCGGATCATCTAAAAGAGCAGCTTCTTCAGCCTTCGCAAGAATCTCACTGCGGGAACTTTCAGGTGTGACACCAAGTACAAAAAAGGGATTTTCGAGAAACAAAGTCATGATCGGGCTCGATTCTGGTACTTTTTTATTTTACGGAAAAGATTCCATTTTGTCCGAAATCTGACCCTGAAGAATATCCTTCATAGCCCGGTCTTAAAGACCGAGACATCATCCATAAAAAAATTTATCCCTTTCTTTTTTATTACCTAAATCAATTAAAAACCGCTTGGATGGCTGACCTGCATTATTGCCAGCCGAGACTGGAAGTTTCTGTTATTTAACCAGCTTTCTTTCCGAAAAGTTTGAAACTCTTAACCCGCCTGCACCGCAAAACAGTCCGATTCACGCGAGGAGCAGCAAACAGAAGCTTCCGAAACTCAGACATAAAAACAGACTGACAGGATATTGGTTGTCCGAAGAATCCGACAGAAATCCGTCCGCTTGTTGATTTCAGTAGGAGCCTTTGGACGGAATGACGTGCCGGACGCCGCCCCGCGGATTCTCCACGTCGCCCTTCCGGCGCGGAATCAGGTGCACGTGGCAGTGGAAGACCGTCTGACCGCTCACAAAACCGTTGTTGATCCCGATATTCCAGCCTTCGATCGTCGGGTCTTCGGTTTCAAGAATCTTTTTCTGCGAGTGAATCAGCAGATTAATCGCGTCACGCTCTTCCTGAGTGAGGCCGAAATAGTCCGGGACGTGGCGTTTCGGGATAAAAAGCGTGTGCCCCGGCGTCACCGGGAATCCGTCACGGATGGCGTACGCGTAGTCATTCTCTTCCACGATCCGCTTCCGGTCGTCTGTCTGAATCGCGCAGAAGAGGCAGCTTTCAGCCGCTCCCGTATTGCCGCTTTCTTTTTCTGACATCACTTCACCTCACCAAACCTTCCCATCTTTCACTCCGGACAGTGTACCGGAGCCTCTGTGCAGCATAAAAAAACGGCACCCAAAGATCTCATTCCGGTGACCGGAATCCGAGCTTCTTATCTCAGGAAACTCCACCGCAAAGCGCGTGGCGATAGAACTAAGCTCGGACTGAATCCTTCAGGATCGAGATTAATAGTTCAACTGATTCCGCGATTGTCGGAGTCGGGAATGCTCCAAATCCCAGCATCAGCCCATTGATCTGATAGTCTCCGTCGAAACTCGAACAGGCGATGAACTCATGCTTCCGTTCAAAGGCCTTCGCCGCGATAGCTTTATCGGAGATACAGTCATCCAACGAAAAAGTAATGTGTGAGCCGATGGCGTTTGATGAAACATGCCCCCATCGGTCCGCCTTCTCTTTCAGCAGATTCATCAGGAACTCCCTCCTCTGATTAAAGACAGTAGCGACTTTCCTGACATGCGTCTCGTACTCTCCTGAGCGGATAAACTCCGCGAGCGCCGCCTGCCGGCTTTCAGAAGAAAAGCGATCGTTTAAAAAACGGCTTCCGGCTAACGCGTCTGCCAGTGTTTCCGGTACAACCGCATAGCCGATTCGGATACCCGGGAAAATAATCGATGAAAACGTTCCGGAATAAATCGTGCAGTCTTCCGCCCCAGGAAGCGAACGGATTGCGGGCAGCGGGTCATTCAGCAGACCAAATTCGGTGTCGAAGTCATTCTCAAGGAGCCAGACTCCCTTTTTTCTGCAGACTGAAAGGACTTCCTCCCGCCTCGCGAGAGACATCCTGAACCCCGCAGGCACCTGAATTGACGGAGTGACGAGCAGCGCCGAAATATTTCCCGCTTCCGGAATCACGCCCTCGGAATCGCTTTTCAGCCACTGGATTTTCTTCCCGTGATATCGGATAAGAGACGAAATCAGGTTATTCGCGGGAGACTCAAGCGCGATTCTCTGACCTGCCTCCAGTACCAGATCGATAACGAGGCCGATCGTATTGATCGTGCCGTTCGTGATGACGACGTTCTCAGGCTTCGCCGAAATAGAACGGTACTTGAAGAGGTTCCGGCAAATCATTTCCCGAAGCGGGAAGTAGCCTTTGGGATCCGAATAGTTGGTATAGAGCCAGGGAGATCTCGCTATCTGGGCATTGATCGCCCCCCAGCGCTTTTCCGGGAATATATCCATCACGGAACAGCGGCAGGAAAGAGGCCAACTGGTGTGACGCCTGAAAAAGGGAAGAGCGTCAGCCGCTTCCTTTGCGGCCGAAGTAATCGGCATATTGACATGGTAGTCTTCCGCCGCGATAGCCCCGATCTCTGGCGGACAGATGACCGGAAGTCTCTCTGCCACCCAAAACCCGGAACCGGGTCTGACAGCAATAACGCCTTCGTCCTTCAGCTCAGCGTACACCCGCTCAACGGTGTTTTTGGACACGCCGCTTGACGCCGTCATCTGTCTCACTGACGGCAGCCGGGTTCCTTCAGGAAGCATTCCTTTCCCGATGAAACTTAAGAGTCTCTTTTTAAGACCTTCAGCTTTAGGCTCATCCTCACCGATTTGCCAGTCGAGCGGCGGCAGAATTTTTCGCGGCATATTTCCCTCCAAGAATAATTCTGCCCAAATGGAAGACAGATCTCCGACTGTCCCCATCAAATTTTCAAAAACCGTCTAGATCTTTTGAATTAATCCGATGGTTCAATAAGGACAGAGTTTCGAGGAATCATAAAAGGAGAAAAGATGTCAACTCGAAGAGAAGTCCTTATTGCCGGCGGTCTTTCCGCACTCAGCGCTGTCGCCTCGGCAGCTGAATCTGCCCCGGATGAGAAAAAATGCACCGCCCATCGTCCTCTCCGCCGCAAGGCCCGTGAACTGACCCTGGATCAGGCAAAAGAAGTGATCGATTTCATGGAACACGCGGTTCTCAGCACCTGCGATCTGGACGGACATCCTTACGGAGTGCCGATTACCCCCGTGAGAGTCGGAAACAAAATTTATTTCCATGGAACCGGGATGCCGGGCGGCCGTAAGACCGACAACATGCTGATGAATCCCAACGTGTCAATTTCCTACGTTGGAAAGGCGACGACGCTGCCGGAGTGGTATTCCGTTGATTACGCCTCAGCGATTGTTACCGGGAAAGCCTATCCGGTCACGGATCCCAAGGAATTCGCGGATGCCTTCGCCGCCATCCTCAAGCGCCACGCGCCGAAAAACAGCGCGGTCCGCAATGAGGTTCAGATGAAAGTGCGCGGTCCCATGGCTCAGGTCTGGCGTGTCGATATTGAGGAAATCACCGGCAAGGCCCGCGGCGCTTCCAAGTGGGTAACCGGGAAAAGCATTCACGAAGTGCAGGATATGGGTCCTTCCAAGTGGCTGAAGGATGTCCCGCTCTGAGAATACAAAGCCTGGAAGCCTTTGATCCGCGGTTTCTTCTGAAATAGGTATCGCTCTCTCACTTAAAGGAGCGGCTTCAAAAAAGCCGCTCCCTTTTTGTTCAACGAAAGACCATCGCGCTTCCGCTTCCCATAAAAAAACGGCACCCGAAGATGCCGTTTATCACACACACTGGATCCTCTGTTTCTTACCTCAGAAGATTCCGTTCATAAATCATGCGGCGGTTATCGAGGTAAGCGCGGGCAAAACCCGGGATACGGAAGATATCAATCAGAAGCAGCAGGCTTCCGATAACGAGGAACAGCGCGCCCACCCCGTTGATGAGGCCGGGGCCGTCAGATCCAATCGCGAAGACGAGGATGATTCCAAGCCAGATCGACGCGATACGGAAGAGTCCGCTCATCGGCTTTCCGAGATAGAAGCAGTGGACACCGAAAGAGCCAAAGAAGAACCAGAGCACGTAGGCGAGGAACACGGACTTCTTCTCGTTTGAAAGACGCGTCTCGATCAGCGTCATCTTGGCGAGATTCTCCATCTTATTGCTTTCCTGGGGGATGGAGGTCGGAGCAGAAGACCCCTGAATCGGGGAAGAGTGGACGGTCGAAGATTCAGACATACGCTTATCCTGCATATTCAGTTAACATGGATAGCGTTATTTTATACATTCCTGTTTATTTTTATATCGATTAGATCAAAAAACAGCACTCATAAAAACATAACCACGGATTCAAAAATAAGCTATTTAAATAACGTTTTTAAAAGATAGCGTAGGCAAACTGTCGATAAGATTGCCTATTTAAAGGAAAGTAAGACAATTACACTACCAACAAAACGCTGACTGATCAGCAGGATAAAGCACGGTGTTCAAGCCGACGCAGCTGATCCTATGACGTTATGTATTGACATAACGACAGTCCCAATTGCTGTGTCATTTTGTTTTGTTTAACTCCTCAGGCGAGCGTTTTTGTGCGGCTTTCCGCAGCTCAGTCGCCGCTCTTCCGGCACGCGGAGCGGAAACTTTCCCGCGTTTCTCCGATATCCTTGCTATGGTGACTGTTTTCCGAGAGGTTTCTGAGCCCCAGGAGGTTATTTTTTTGTCGCTCAGGTAAATCCTCGTAAAGATCGCTAATCAGCCTCTCTGCCCCCGGAATTCCGAACAGAAATTAATACATAAAATCAGAGATATCCCCGCACGCCGGCTTTCTCGTACCTCCAAGGTAAGACACCGAAGCGCCCTAAGCCTCAGGCGGTTTCTTCTATTCTGGTATTCTTTCGACTGCCGCTATGGCTTTTAGGCTAAACGGTTATTATTTTCTTTCGCATTCGGAACTTTACTGCGACGCATGCAGATACCTAACTTTCCGATCGGTCCTGACCAGGAGGACAAAACTCCTCACGGATCCGATGAGTTTCCTTTCGCGCTCTATGAGTCCAAACTCTCCCGGAACGCGAGTCATCGGGCGGACTGGCACTGGCACTCTGAGATGCAGCTCTGTCTTGTGAAGAGCGGCGCGGTGTATGTCTGTCTCTCCGATAAGAAGCTCGAACTGAAAGCAGGCGAAGGCTGTTTCATCAATAGCGGCATGCTGCACATGATCGCCCCGGTGGAAGACCCGGACAGCACCTACTACTGCATCGACTTTCTTCCGGCACTCCTCTCACTCTTCCCCGGCTCCATTTTCGAAAAGCGCTATATCGACCCCTATGTCGGGAACCCGGCGTTTGCCGAGATGGCGTTCAGGCCTTCCGTCCCCTGGCAGGATGAGATTCTCACGAGGCTTCAGACGATCGCGGATCTCGCGGAGTCGAAACTCTTTGGCTACGAGTACCAGGTCGCCGAGTGCCTGATGCAGATCTGGCTCTCGCTCCTTCAGAATTTCAGGCCCGACGCCGCGAAGAAGACGGTCGTCAGCCGGGCGAGGAACGACGCTGTTGCCCGCGCGATCATGACGTACGTTCAGGCGCACTATAAGGAAGAGATCACGATCGACTCGATCGCGGAGGCGGTTCACTACAGCCCGGGCGAATGCTGCCGGCTTTTTAAGCGGGTCACCCACGACACGATCTTCTCCTATATCCGGCTCTACCGCATCACGCAGGCGTCGAAGCTCCTCCGCGAAACCGGGCTGTCGGTCGAGGACATCGCGACGGAATGCGGGTTCGCAAGCGCAAGCTACTTCATTTCCGCCTTCAAGAAGTGCTTAAAAACAACGCCGCTCCGGTATCGGAACGGCGCTTAGAGGGCTGTTACTCTCACACCCAGGCTTCAGACCTGAAGCTCCCAGTACTGGACGTCAAGCCACTTCCCGAATTTCTTTCCGGACTCGTGGATCGTCCCGACGTACTTGAACCCGTATTTCTTATGAAGCGCGATGCTCGGCTCGTTGACACCGGTAATCAGGGACACGACGAGATGCGTCTCGGGATCCTCTTTCGCGAGATTCAGGATCGCTTCCATGAGAAGCGTCCCTATGCGGTGACCGCGGCAGTCGGGGGCCACATAGATGGAGAGCTCCACCGTGCTGTGATACGCGGCTTTTGAGGAGAAGGAAGAGAGTGACGCGTAGCCGACAGGCTTCCCGTCGAGTTCCGCCGTGATCAGCGGATGATTCTCCTTGTTATGCTCGTAAAACCACACCGCCCGCTCTTCAAGCGTCAGCGGCTTCAGGTCAAACGTCGCGACGCCGTGCTCCACCTCGTGGTTATAGATGTCGAGGAGCGCGGGAAGATCGCTCTCAACAGACTTACGAATTGTGACTGCCATTCTCTTTCTCGCTTTTTAGTGTTCTGCAGGAAGGGTCTGCATAGGAAGCAATCATAACCGCGGCGACATGCGCCGAATCCCGGAGTAACCCGGGAAACTGTGGTTTCCGAGGTAATACATCTATCATCAGTAAACTAACCGGTTATCAGGGCGGCTTCCGCCTGCCCTTTCTCCTCATTTCTTCTGAATTCAGGATCGCTATGCCAGACACCACGACTCTCATCATCACGCGCTGCGAAGAAAAATCGGGTGAAGTCCTGGTGTACGGACGGGAGACGTCGGATCCTGACACCGCGGAGCGCCTCCTCTTCACGAAGAAGGGGCGGCTTCGGGCGTTCAGTCAGACGCAGGTCGCGGTGGAGTTTTATGACGGAGCGACGGAGTACTACGACGCGCGGGGCGCGATGGTGATGCCGGACTTCACGGCAAACGGCGCGGCGGACACCCGATGGATCAAGTACGCGATGATCGCGGTCGTCATCCTCATCATCGTCGCGACCGCGATGGGAGTGCCGATCGGATAAAGATCGCTTTCATCCGAAGACCGCTCTTCTTCACCCCAAAATAGAAAGCGGAGTTCCCTCTGAAGGAACTCCGCTTTCGTCAATCAATCAATGAAACTTAAAGCCGCTTACTTCGTCGTCTGGAAGAGGAAGTACGTGGTGCCGGCCGCCTTCACGGACTCGACGACGATTCCGAGCTTCTCCTCAAACGTGAAGTCAGAGCCCGCGGCCGGGACATCACCCTCGGTCTTCGCGAAGACCATCGTCTTCCCGAATTTCGCCATGTTGTTATGGACGCGCGAGATCACTTCCTGTCCCGGGTAGCAGCCCTTGTTGTAGGTCACGCCGCCGAGCGTGTCGTAATTGATCGCCTGCGGGACAAATTTCGACATGGAGCTCGTGAACACCGTCGGAACGCCGGCGGAGATTTCAGCGAGCCACCAGAAGGCTTCGGGAACGCGGGTGCCGGCGAGAGCCGCGATCTGATCCGCGGACCCAAGAACGAGGAGGCGTTCCGCCGGGGTTTCAAAGCCGGGGACGGGTTCCTCCGTCGGAATCACGCGGCCCGCGATCGCGCCATTCGCGCGGGCGGTGGTCCAGAGGCAGGGCGGCACTTCGAGCCCGGCGGGGGCGAGAGCGGCTTTCAGATCGTCGTTCGACCCCATCACGCCCGCGACCTTCACCGTGTCCGAGACGTCCTCGAACTTCACCTTGGAGCGGAAGATATAGATGCTGATCCGTTTCACAAACTCCGGCAGCGTTTCGCGCGGCACCACGAGGAACACAGACTCCTCGTTCTCCATCACGATACGCGGGGTCGCGAGCAGCCGCCCCTTCACTTCGGCCCAGCCCGCGAGTTTCATCGCCTCGCCGAGACCCGTCACACGGACGCAGAAAAGCTTATCGAGAAGATCCACGGCGTCCTTGCCGCTCGCGCGGACAACACCCAGACCGGCAAGCTCCGTGATAAGAGGCCGGTTCGCCGCGAGAGAGAGTTCATCTGCAGAAAGTTCCCAGCTTCCGTTATCGCTCATGTTCTTTGGTTCCTTTCGGGTTGTGTTGTGAAACGTGAGAAAACGCGTAATTCCGAGCGTTTCTCTCTGAATTGACCGAAAGGATACACGCGTTAAAAGAAAATAACGCGGCTTTTTACGATTTTGATTGGGGTACGAAACCTTCGGGCATCGGAATCCCAAGCTTCCCGTACCAGAACTGCCACTGGTTCGCGAAGGTCGCGAAGACGCCTCGCTCCACGTACGCCATGAGTTCCCGGAGCACCTTGTCGTCCTGCGACCCCGCCCGGCAGTAGACGTGATAGTGCCAGGGCTCGCGATGCCACCCTTTCAGCACCGGGAAGACAAAGCCGCTCGCAAGGTAATCCGACACAAAGCCGGGCGTGAGGTCAATCGCGAGGCCTTCACCCGCGAGCAGCATCTCGCGGCACGCCGCGGCGTCCCCGTGCTGCACCCGGTGACCCCGGTCGATGTAATAGGTCTCGGTTCCGTTCTCGAGCTTATTCGAGTACCCAAGGTTCTGCGTGTAGCGAAGGAGGATTGTGTGGTGCTTCAGATCCTCAATCGTTTCCGGGAGCCCGTACTTCCGCTCGTACTTCTTCGTCGCCATGATGAAGGAGTAGCAGATGCCGGCGGGAAGCGCGAAGAGCCTCGGATCCGGCCGGTAGTAGCTCCCGAGTGACACATCGGTTTTCCCCGCGATCAGCGCCGGGAGCCCCGAGTCCGCTGAGATCTCGACCCGGACGTCCGGGTGCCGGTCTTCGTACGTCATGATCTGGCTGATGAGGGTCACGCGGTTGAGATTCATCGGGAGACTGAGCCGCAGTGTCCGCTTTTCGCCTTCCCGGGCTTCAAGCGCGTGGACTTCACTCGCGAGTTCCAGCGCGTCACGCCTCGCCTTCACCATCTTCTGCGCGAAAACGGCGAGCCGTGTCCCGGTTTCAGTGAGCACCGCGGGCCGCACGCGGCGGTCCAGAATTCCGACCCCGAGTTCCGTCTCAAGCCCCGCGATGAGGCGGCTCGCGACAGAAAGATCAAGCGACTCCGCGGCCGCGGCTTTCGCGAGCCCGCCGGTTTTCCGGCAGGCGGAGAGCAGCGACCAGGCTTCAAAATTATCGGTTTTCCTCATCTTTCGGGCCTTCCCGGCGTTACGTCTGACGCTCTCATTCTAGCTTGTTAAATCAGCAAGTAAAGTTTGCCGCTTTGTCATTCACTAATTCTTTCGGACTACATATATTGTCCAGTAACGGAGAAAAGCGCCGAAGCCTGATTCATCGGGCTTCCGGCCCGATTCCCCAACTCTCAATCTTGAAGGACGGGAAATAAAGATGACTGAAACTCTGAAAGGCAATGCCCTGCTTCAGAACGGGACACTCAGCAAAGGAACGGCTTATACGGCGGAAGAGCGGAAGGCGCTCGGACTCACGGGACTTCTCCCCCCGATGCCAGCCTCGATCGGCATGCAGGAAGAAGCGATGATGGAGGTCTATCACAGCTTCTCCACACCGCTTCAGAAGAGCATCTTCCTCGACGCGCTCCGCGCGGCGAACGAGACGCTCTTCTTCCGCATGCTGATGGATAACGTGGATGAGCTGCTCCCCGTGGTCTACACGCCGACCGTCGGTGACTTCTGCAAGCAGTACAGCCATCTCCTCCGCTTCCCCCGCGGCATGTTCCTCTCGATCGAGGATAAGGGGCATCTCGCGGAGATCCTCAATAACGCCCCGCAGAAAGAAGTGGACATGATCGTGGTGACAGACGGTGAACGTATCCTCGGTCTCGGGGACCTCGGCATCAATGGTCACGGGATCCCGGTCGGGAAGCTCGTTTTCTACACCGTCTGCGCGGGCGTGGACCCGGCGAAGTGCCTCGGGATCACGCTTGATGTCGGCACGAACCGCGAGCGTTATCTCAAGGATCCGCTCTACCTCGGCCACCGTCATGAGCGTGTCCGCGGGAAGGAATACGACGAATTTATTGAGGAGTTCTTCCAGGCCGTGAAGGCGAAGTGGCCGAACTGCGCGATTCAGTTCGAGGACTTCGCGAACCAGAACGCGTTCCGGCTCCTTGACCGCTACCGTAACCGCTACGCCTGCTTCTCGGACGACATTCAGGGGACCGCCGGAGCGGTCGTCGCCGGTTTCTTCTCCGCCTGCCGCGCGAAGGGCACGAAGGTGTCAGACGAACGGATCATGTTCCTCGGGGCCGGTGAATCCGGCACGGGTTCCTCTCGGCTCCTTGTCGAGGCGATGAAGGAAGAGGGGATCACGGAAGAAGAAGCCCGCTCGAAGATCTGGCTCTTCGATATCAATGGCCCGATTTCGACGCGCCGCAGCGATATCGCGGACTACATGAAGCCCTTCGCGAAGGACGTGGATCCGAGCCTGACGTTCGAAGCCTATGTCGACCTCGTGAAGCCCACCGCGATTGTCGGACTCTCCACCTGCGGCGGCGCGTTCACTGAGTCGATTGTCCGGAAGATGGCCGCGATGAACGACCGCCCAATCATCTTCGCGCTCTCGAACCCGAACTCGCACTCCGAATGCTCCGCGGAACAGGCTTACGAGTGGACCGACGGCCGGGCGCTCTTCTGCTCAGGCTCCCCGTTCGAGCCCGTCACCTATAACAGGAAGACCTTTGTGCCGCGCCAGGGCAACAACTACTTCATCTTCCCGGGGATCGGGCTTGGCGCGATTCTCTCTGGCTGCACCGGGATTCCGCCTGAAGTCCTGCTTCTCGCGAGCCACACGGTCGCGGACTGCGTGACAGACGCGGATCTCGCTCAGGGGTCGCTCTTCCCGCCCTCTTCCTTCATGCGGAAGATCAGCCACGACATCGCGGTGAACGTGATCCGCAACGCCCAGAAGACCGGACGCTGCGCGAGAACCGATATCCCGGCTGACCTCGATCAGTACGTGACGGACTACATGTATTCGCCTGAGTACCGGTAATCCATGAAAGGCCGCGAGTCGGGTCCCGGCGGTTTCGGGCCCGGCTAGCGGCACCCCCCCACGCCTCCCCTGGCTTCCCTCTCCGCCCGGGTCCGTTACTTCGATATCGGACCAGGCCAGGGGCAGGCGTCCCTAAATTCGCGGTTCGGGCGGATTTTCTGATCGGATGCCTACCATGTCTGATACAAAAAGTAATGAAGCACCCCAGCCTCAGCCCTCTAAAACGGAGTGGTGGCGAGCGGCGATTCCGCTCGCGGTGCTCCTCATTCTCTGGTTCTGCCCGCTGCCGGATGGCCTGAGCGCCAAGGGCATGCACATGTTCGCGATTTTCGCGGCGACGATTGTGAGTATCCTCACCGCGCCGCTTCCAACCGGCGCGATCATGTTTATCGCGCTCACGGTCGCCTACTTCACCGGGACGCTCACGCTCAAAGAAGACCTCGCGGGGTTCTCGTCCGGCACCGTGTGGCTCATTTTCTCGGCCTACATTCTGTCGCTTGGCTTCGTGAAGTCCGGTCTCGGAAAGCGGATCGCGTACTTCATGCTCTCGAAATTCGGCGGCAGCTCTACCGGTATCGCCTATTCGCTCGGTCTCGCTGACCTCATCATGGCGTCCGCGATGCCGTCTGTCACCGCCCGAGGCGGCGGCATCATCATGCCGGTCGCACGTTCCATCTGCCGTGTGATGGGGTCGGAGCCAGGTGAATCCGGAAAGAAGATCGGTGACTACCTCATGATGACCTGCTTCCAGGTCACGCCGATCACGGGCGGCCTCTTCATGACCGGTATGGCGGCGAATCTGCTCGCCGTGCAGCTCGCGAAGGATCAGCTTGGGATCCAGCTCACCTGGGGCGGGTGGACGCTCGCCGCCTTCGCGCCCTGCGTCGCCGCGTTCCTCATTCTCCCCTGGTTCACGAAGCTCCTCATCCGCCCGACGATGAATCACACGCCGGAAGTGAAGGTGCACGGGAAAGAAATGCTCGCGGAGCTTGGACCGCTCTCCACGCAGGAGAAGAAGGTCGCGGTGGGCTTCATCCTCGCGCTCCTTGGCTGGGGCACCGCGATCCTCACGGGCTTCAACGCGAACGCGATCGGTATCGCTGTGGTCGCGTACCTGATGGTCACAAAGGCCCTTGAGTGGAAAGACGCCCTCGCTGAAAAAGCCGCCTGGGACACGGTGGTGTGGTTCGGTGTCTTCATTTCACTCGCGACCGGTCTCTCGAAACTCGGCTTCATCAAGTGGTTCACGGGTGTGGTCTCGGCGCAGCTCGCGGGTTCCGCCTGGATCGCCGCGTTCCTGCTCCTCCTCGTGATCTATGTCTACACGCATTACCTCTTCGCGACGGTGGCAGCTCACGTGATCGCTATGTATGTACCGTTCGCCGCGGTCGCCATTGCCTGCGGCGCGCCGGTGGGACTCGTCGCGATCGCGTTCTGCATCTTCTCTAACCCGATGTGGGGTCTCACGGAATACGGTTCCGGCCCTGGCCCGCTCTACTTCGGTCAGGGGTACTTCGAGCGCCCCAGGTTCTATGCCCTTAATTTCGCCGTGATCACGATGGATGTGGTCGTGATGCTTGCGGTCGGCATCGCCTGGTGGAAGGTAATCGGTCTCTATTGATAGGAATGGAAAAATGACGCTGAAGACGTATGAGCTCCCGTATGGCGACACCGTGAAAACCGTGGCGCTGCCGGAGGACGAAGTAATCGCTGAAGTCCGGACGAAGTCCTTCACCCCGATCCCGAAGGAAGCGGTGAAATCGAAGATCCTCGAAGCGATCCGGAACCCGATTGGGATCGGACCGCTCGACGAACGGGTGAAACCTGGCGACACCGTCTGCTTTATCTGTAACGACCTCACCCGCGTCGCGAATTCGTTCGACTTCATGCCGGTGTTCCTGGATGAACTGAACCGCCTCGGGGTCCCGGATGACCACATGAAGATCGTCTTTTCGCTCGGAGCCCACCGGAAGATGACGCGGGACGAGATGGCGGAAGCGGTGGGGGAAGAGGTTGCCGCCCGTGTCCCGATGTTTAATTCCGACTGCTACGCGGACCAGGATTTCGAGTACTTCGGGCAGACGACGCGCGGGACGCCGGTGCTCATCAATAAACTGCTCTGCGACGTCGACCACGTGATTCTCACGGGAACGATCGTCTTCCACTACTTCGCGGGGTTCGGGGGAGGCCGGAAGGCGATTCTCCCGGGGTGCGCGGCGATGGAAACGATCCGCATGAATCACCAGTGGATGATGGATGACCGCGTGGGGCTCGGGATCACCACAGGCAACCCCTGTTACGAGGACCAGGTGGAAGGCGTGGAGCGGTTCGCGAAGGGCCGCGACCTCTTCCTCTTCAACGCGGTGCTGAACGCGAAGCACGAGTTCCTCCGGATGTACGCCGGGCACTGGGTGAAGGCGCATCTCGAAGCCTGCAAGTTTGTCCGCGAGGTCTACGGCGTTCCCATCCCGCGGGAAGCCGATCTCGTGATCGTGAGCTGCGGCGGGTACCCAAAGGACACCAACGCGTATCAGATGCAGAAAACGATGGATAACGCGAGGATCGCGGTGAAGAAGGGCGGAGCCGTGATTCTTGTCGCCGAGTGCCGCGAGGGAAGCGGGAATCAGAAGTTTGAGGACACCTGCCGGCGGCTTGGGAGCTACGACGCGATCGTGAAGGAACTGAAGGAACACTTCGTGATGGGCGCGAATAAGGCGTTCGCGGTCACGCGGAATATGCAGAAAGCGCCCTACTTCCTCGTGTCTTCCCTCGACCCGAAGCTTGCGAAGGAACTCATGTTCGCGGGCTGCGTGACGACGATTGAGGAAGCGCTTGCTCTCGTCCGCCCGATTGTGGGCGAGCATCCGTCTGTCATCCTGATGCCGGAAGGATCGCTCACCGTCCCCCTTTTGCCTGAAAACTGAGAAGGAATAAGACAACCGGTACTCACATACCACTCTCTGCTCAGAAGTGTTTTTTTCAGGCGGCAGATGGGGCCAAAACCGCAGAATCGGCCCCATCTGCTCTTTTTTTTCAAACACACATATAGTTTTCGCTCTATAAGGAGCATAATTATTGTAGTAACCGGGCTTTCCGGGTAGAGGAGAAACATATATGGATTTCGATCTGGTTCTGCGTTCACGTCACTCCGTCCGCGTCTTTTCCGAGAAGCCTGTGACCCGCGACATTCTGCGGAAGATTGTTGAGGACGCTGGCCGCGCGCCGTCCTGGGTGAATGCTCAGGAGTGGCATGTGTACATGGCGACCGAGAAGACGCTGAAGAACATCCGCGCTGAATACATGGCGCTCGCCGAAAAGGGCGACCAGGGGATGGCAGACTACGGCATGCCGCACCGCGAAGAGTGGTCGAAGCTCGCTCAGGAGCATATGGCCGGGTTCCACAATCTGATCGCCGCTGAAGGCGTCGGCCAGACGATGGCGGGTGTCGAAGACATGCTCTTCAACGCGCCGGCTGTGGCTTTCATCACGATGCCGAAGGGCGCTTCCCGCTGGGCGGTGCTCGACCTCGGCGGTTTCACCCAGACGATGCAGCTTTCCGCCTTCAATAAGGGCCTCGGCTCCATCGCCGCGTATAACCTCGTGAAGCACCCTGAAGTGCTTCGCCGTTATCTCGACGTTCCGGAGACGGACGACATTGTGGTCGGTGTCGCTCTTGGCTACGAGTCTGACGATAAATTGAATCAGCTCCACACGGTGCGTGAACTCGTTGACCGCGTCGTGACGTTCAAGGACTGATTGAGGCGGCCGCCGGAGAGTGACTTCTCCGGCATCGGGTTCAGGGCGAACACATGGATCTCCTTCAGAATTGAGGGAGATCTTTTTTATGCCTGCTGTTTTTTTAAGAAACAGAAGAAAGCGGGACGATGGCTGGTTCCGCGAAACGCGGACAAAAAAAGGGGCTGACGAAACCACCTGTTAGACGTCAGCCCTCAGACTCAATTCATTTCAGAGAGTAAATGCCACGAAGTTCCAACATTTTTTTCCTTGCGGAATCAAACATCTGAACCCTGACAGGGAAAATATTACCCGCGGCGGGTTATTTTCCATATGGAGAATTTCTCTTTCTCTGTTGCGGTTTCGTTCAACAGCCTCTTCGCTATAATCTCAACATTGAATTTCCTTATGAATCACAGGCATGGCTAAAAATTCCGCTGAAAAAGCGTTGGAAAGCATCCCCTCGATGCGGCTTCTGGTAGCGGTTTGCCGTAAGAAGTCACTCACGGAAGCGGCGAAGGGACTCGGGATGTCGCTCTCCGCCGCGAGCCATCAGCTTTCGGTGCTGAAGGACGCCGCGGGAGACCCCCTCTTCCTCAGGACCGATAAAGGGCTCGCGCCGACCTCCGCGATGAAAGAGCTCCTCCCGAAGCTTGAATCGATCATCGACGCCGTGGATTCGCTCCGGAAACCCGCGGTGTTTGACCCCGCGACCGCGAAACGCGATATCCGGATCCTCACGTACGACATGGGGTACCTCGCGTTCGTGCTTCCCGTGGTTCCGAGGCTTCAGACTGAGTCCCCGGGACTTCGGATCAATGTGGATTTTCTCGAGAGCCGTGAGTTCGCGCTGAATGAGCTGAGGCTCGGGAAAGCGGATCTCTGCATCAACCCGGGGCTCCTCAATCAGAGTGACGTGGTGTCGCAGCCGCTCGGGAAGGTGGAATACCGGCTCATGGTGCGGCAGGGGCATCCGCTTGAAGCGATCTATCAGGCGGAGGGCCGCGTGACGCTTGAAGAAATCGCGCGCTTCCCGCAGTTCATTCCGTCGACGCGGCAGGGCGGCTACAACCGCCCGTGGCTCGACGTCATGGCGATGGGAGCCCCCGTGATCGCCTGCAACTACTTCAATGTTCCCCCCTTTGTCGTGAAGCGGACAGACGCCGTAGAGTGGATTCCGTCGCCGCTTGCCGCGGAGTGGGAAGGCACCGGGCTCTTCACCGTGATTCCGCTCGCCGGGGAAAACCGCTCGGTCTTTACTTCCCGCCTCTTCTGGGCCGCGCGTGATGAGCGCGATCCACTGAATCAATGGCTTCGGTCGCTTCTCCTCAGCTACGCGCACGACCACTATCCGACGGAATAAAAATGAAACGGTTTTGCTACACCGAAACAAGCCGCTTTTTGAGGAGCGGCGGGCATTTTGGCACTACAATCGATTGATTCGGTTTTTTCCGATTGAATAGGCAATACAGATGACTTCAGCACTACCCAGGACCATTCTCGTAACGGGCGCCGCTGGCTTTATCGGCAGCGCGCTTTCGAAGCGCCTTCTCTCTGAAGGCTGCCGCGTGATCGGTATCGATGACTTCAACTCCTACTACCCGGTGGAGCTGAAGGAAGCGCGCGTCGCGGATATCGGTCCGAACCCGGCTTTTACGCTCGTGCGCGGGGATATCAGCGATAAGGCGCTCCTGGAGAAAGTCTTCTCGGACTATGAGCCTGAGGCGGTCGTGAATCTCGCGGCGCAGGCCGGTGTCCGCTATTCAATCGAGAACCCGGACGCGTATACGCGCTCAAACCTCGTCGGGTTCGCGAATCTCCTCGAATGCTGCCGGCACCACAAGGTCGGGCACTTCGTTTTCGCGAGCTCCTCCTCCGTCTACGGAAAGAATAAAAAGGTGCCGTTTTCTGAAGACGACCGCGTCGACTTTCCGGTGAGCTACTACGCGGCGACGAAGAAAGCGAATGAACTGATGGCCGCGAGCTACGCGAACCTCTATAAGCTTCCGCTCACCGGTCTCCGCTTCTTCACCGTGTACGGCCCCTGGGGACGCCCCGATATGGCTCCCTGGCTCTTCACGGACGCGATCCTCGCCGGACGCCCGATCAAGGTCTTCAATAACGGCGACATGATGCGTGACTTCACCTTTATTGACGACATCGTGGAAGGCGTGGTGCGCGTCATTGGCCGGGTGCCTCAGGGTGACTTCCCGTACGAGATCTTCAATATCGGGAACCATTCGCCGGTCCGCCTCATGGACTTCATCCACGAGATCGAGAAGGCGTGCGGGCGAGAGGCCGAAAAGATCATGCTTCCGATGCAGGCGGGTGACGTCCCGGTGACGTACGCCGACACCGCGAAGCTTGAGGCCGCGGTCGGGTTCAAGCCCGCGACGCCGCTCTCCGTCGGCATTCCGAAGTTTGTCGAGTGGTTCAAGTGGTGGAAGGCCGAATCCGCGAAGAGCGCGGACTCCAAAAAGCATTAAGAAGGGATAAGAAGTCAAGATGAAAATCGCAGCAGTCGGAATCGGCTACGTGGGTCTCTCGAACGCGGTGCTTCTCGCGCAGCATCACGATGTGGTGGCGCTCGATATCGTGCCGCATAAGGTTGACCTGATCAACGCTCATAAGAGCCCCATCGTGGACCGCGAGATCGAGGAATTCCTCGCGTCCAAACCCCTTCACCTCCGCGCGACGACCGATAAAAAGGAAGCGTACGAGGGAGCGGACTTCGTGGTGGTCGCGACGCCGACGGATTACGACCCGAAGACGAATTTCTTTAATACGTCGTCCGTGGAGTCCGTGATCGATGACATCCTCGCGATCAACCCGGACACCACGATCATCATCAAGTCGACGATTCCGGTGGGCTACACCGCGGCACTCAAAGAACGCCTCGGGATTGAGAACGTGATCTTCATTCCGGAGTTCCTCCGCGAGGGGCACGCGCTCTACGATAACCTCCACCCCTCCCGCATCGTGATCGGTGACCACGGCGACAAGGCCCATGTCTTCGCGACCCTCCTCGTTGAAGGGGCTGAGGATAAGGACGTGCCGGTGCTTTTCACGAATTCCACCGAAGCCGAGGCGATCAAGCTTTTCTCGAACACCTACCTCGCGATGCGTGTCGCGTTCTTTAATGAGCTCGACACCTACGCGATGAGCAAGGGGCTCGACTCCCGCGAGATTATCGAGGGCGTCGGTCTCGACCCCCGCATCGGCACGCACTACCGGAATCCGTCTTTCGGCTACGGCGGCTACTGCCTCCCGAAAGACACGAAGCAGCTCCTCGCGAACTATAAGGACGTCCCGGAAACCCTGATCCACGCGATCGTGGACTCGAACCGGATCCGGAAGGACTTCATCGCGGAAGAGATCGCGAAGAAGAATCCGAAGCGTGTCGGCGTATACCGCCTCATCATGAAGTCGGGGTCGGACAACTTCCGCGCGTCCTCGATCCAGGGCATCATGCGCCGCCTGAAGGAAAAGGGCATCGCGCTTGAGGTCTATGAGCCGACGCTTGACGCGGATACGTTCCTCGACACCCCGGTGGAGCACGATCTCGCGGCGTTCAAGTCGCACTGCGACCTCATCATCACGAACCGAAACAGCCCGGATCTCGCGGACGTGAAGGATAAAGTCTTTACGCGCGACCTCTTTGGAAACAACTGATGGCGTCTCCCGTTTCTCATCCGCTGATTTCAGTCATTGTCCCGGCCTATAACGTCGGGGAGAAGCTCGAGGAAACGCTGCGGTCACTCGCGGGCCAGGGCCCGAAGGATGACTCGCGCTTCGAGTTCCTGATTGTGGACGACGGAAGCCGCGATAACACGCTCGAAGTCGCGAAGGCGTTCGCGGCGACCGATCCCCGGTTCAAGGTTCTGCATCAGAGAAACCGCGGCTGCGGTCCGGCGCGCAACACCGGTCTCGATGCCGCGGCAGGCGACTGGGTCGGGTTCCTGGACGGTGACGATATCCTGATGCCGGGAACGCTCGACAAAGTCCTGAAGCTTGGAGCTGAACCGGACGTCAACTGGATCTTCGGGAGCTACGCCGAATTCACGGATCATCGGGACGGGGCTCCGGCTCCGACGACGCCCGAGGGGCTAGAAACCCGGATCCCCGAGATGCCGCCCACCGGCACCCGGATGCGGGCGTTTGACTGGATGAAGGACGCGATTGACCGTCACCACTGGGTTCACTACTGCTGGATTCAGTTCGCGAGACGATCCTGGGTTGAGGCGCATCACTTCCGCTTTCCCCCGAGAAACGTCTTCCATCAGGATATTTTCTGGACCGCGGACCTCGCGGCCGAGAATCCCATCATGGTGTTTTCGCGCGATATCTTCGTCGCGTACCGCGTCTGGAGCGCGTCGACGAGCAATTCGAAGAAGCCCCGCGTCGGTAAGCGCCAGGGCTATTCCTACATGCATATCATCCGGTCGATCGTGCGGCTCGCGAATCGCCTGCGTCCTGAACACCCGGATGTCGCGGACGCCCTGATCCGCCACGCGGCGTTTGAGACCCGCCACTTCTACGGGATTCTGCATCACCGCGCGGTTCCCGCGGACCGGAAGCTGATGGCGAAAGTCTGGTGCCCGGAATACACGCCGGCGCTTTTCTGGCAGGGGCTGCCAAAGACCGGTTCCGGGATTTGGTTCGCCGTGAAGTTCGGGCTCACGCTCTTCAAGTACCGGCACTGCTGATAGAACCCCAAATAACGATTAAACCCCGCTTTGGTTCTTCCAAAACGGGGTTTTCGTTTGCCCCGAAGTCTGAAAGGGCAATAGAAATTATTAAGGTTCTATCAGCTGCTATCAGGCTCACTCAGTGCCAGATCGTCAGCGCCTCTGAGATTAAGACTGCTGTCGCGATGAGCGCGAGCGGCAGGAGCTTGATCGCGTAGTAACCCAAAAGTTCTGCAATAGAGCCACGAAAGCCTTCGTGGCTCTGGCTCATCAAATGCCGAGCAGCTTCAGGAACAGTTGGTCGCGCTTCACGGACTCGGTGCTCCAGCGCCTCATTCCCCGCGGCGTCATCACGGAGGTCGTCTTCAC
>ERZ773224.1844-NODE-1844-length-24188-cov-5.405420_pt1 | contig 24188 bp, 24 predicted proteins | sample MGYA00580526_ERZ773224 | MGnify/ENA primary metagenome ERZ773224 (study PRJEB29015, sample SAMEA2737743) | human gut metagenome | biome: human gut; feature: human-associated habitat; material: faeces | place: China | collected 2012 ... | reverse complement strand
GAGCGCCACCTTGCCAAGGTGGAGGTAGCGAGTTCGAGCCTCGTAATCCGCTCCAAGGACGCTTAAAATATATTTAAGCGTCCTATATTTTTAAAAAATAAATACGGCACCATAGCCAAGCGGTAAGGCAGGGGCCTGCAAAGCCCTCATCCCCAGTTCGATTCTGGGTGGTGCCTCCATAACTGTGCGACTAAAAAGCACAAAGCCTGAAAACCCTTGATATTTTAAGGGTTTTCTTGCGTTTATGGGGCAAAAATCAAAATGCAGTTTTAGGGCACAAAATTCAATAATATGTTCGACCAAAGGGACTTGAACTAGGGATATGAAATTTTCCGGATTTAAAGTCCCTTTTTTCATTTCCGCAGCTTAACTATCTGCGCAATATGGAGGAAACACGCCAAAAAATCAAAACCGCCATAGACGAACAGGATGCTTTAACCGATGAGCTTTCCGCCGCGATAGACAGAGCGAAAACTCTGACCGAGCTTGACGATTTATACCGTCCCTACAAGAAAAACCGCAAAAGAAAAAGGTCTTGAGCCGTTAGCGGAGGAAATTTACAGACAGGCGCCCGACTGCAAACCTCCTATGATGCTTGCGGCAGAATATATAAACACTGAAACGGGGTTGAAACAGCAGAAGAAGCGCTTACGGGAGCTATGGATATAATTGCCGAAAAAATTTCCGACGACGCCGACATACGCAAACGTATGAGATTTGTTTGCCTTGCGCACGGTATACTTACCGTCAAGGCAATCACGGAGGATATCGGCGTTTACGAAATGTATAAGGATTACAGCGAACCGCTCTCCAAAATACCCGACCACAGAATACTTGCCGTGAACAGAGGCGAAAAGGAAGGCATACTTAAGGTCTCGGTGAATAATGTCAAGGTTTTTGAAAAAAGTTCTTGACAAATTCGAATTTGCGTGTATAATAAAATAGTAATCATTACTGATTTAGGTGGTTCAATGAAAAATTATTCACGGCAGCGTGAAACAATCTTACAGGTTTTGTATTCAACCGATACACACCCCACGGCATCTGCCGTTTATAACGAGGTACGCAAGGTTATTCCGAATATAAGTTTCGGAACGGTCTACCGTAACCTTGCGGCTCTAAGCGAAGAAGGCGTTATACTTTCCTTATCTGTCGGCGACGGATATGAACACTTTGACGGAAACAGCGCTCCGCACGCGCATCTGCATTGCAAACGCTGCGGGAAAATTTATGACGCTCCGTTAAAGCAGGATATTCTGTCGGGAACGGCAAAGGAAAACGACTTCTCAAGCGAAACAACGGTATATATCGTGTACGGTGTGTGCAGTAAATGCAGAGCTGATTAAAATCAATTTACGGAGGAATTAAAAATGAAAAAATTTGTATGTCTTGTTTGCGGTTATGTTTATGAAGGCGAATCTGCGCCGGAGGAATGTCCTATATGCCACGCTCCGGCATCTAAATTCGCTGAACAGTCTGCGGAAAAAACATGGGCTGCCGAGCATGTTGTGGGTATAGCCAAGGGCGCCGATCAGAGAATAATCGACGGTCTTCGTGAAAACTTCAACGGCGAATGTACGGAAGTGGGTATGTATCTTGCAATGGCAAGAGTAGCTCATAGAGAGGGCTATCCCGAAATCGGTATGTACTGGGAAAAAGCAGCTTTTGAAGAGGCCGAACATGCCGCTAAGTTTGCGGAGCTTTTGGGCGAGGTCGTAACCGACAGCACCAAGAAAAACCTTGAAATGCGTGCAGACGCCGAAAACGGCGCTACAAAGGGCAAGTTTGAACTTGCGAAGCTTGCTAAGGAACTTAATCTTGACGCTATCCATGATACCGTTCATGAAATGGCAAGAGATGAAGCCCGCCACGGCAGAGCTTTTGAGGGTCTTTTAAAGAGATATTTCGGTTAATGTACAGGGTAATATATGATGGAAAACTATACAATATGTAATTGTAAAAAAGTAACCTATGCAGATGTTGAAAATGTACTTCACCGTGAAGTAAAATTTGAGAATGTGGAAAAAGCTTTTGAAGATGTTCAAAGGATCACAAAATGTTCGACCGGATGCGGTGGTTGCCATGACAAAATTATGGATACAATATCTAAGATAATGAGCAAGTAATCAAAAATAAAAGAGGTTTTTTACTATGAAAAAATACGAATGTCCCTGCGGATATGTTTATGACCCTGTTGTCGGTGATCCTGATAACGGAATCGCACCCGGAACATCATGGGAAGATGTTCCTGAAGATTGGGTATGTCCGATATGTGGTTTAAGTAAAGACGCATTTACAGAAGAATAATCAAACTATAAGAAACGGCTTTTACCGCGTAAACCGCGGCAAAAGCCATTTTTTTATTGAACATAATCCCGCTTTATGGTAAACTTAGGCAAGGTGATAAAATGGATATTATAAAAACGCTTACGGAAGAATTTTCCTTAAAACCGTTTCAGGTTGAAAATACCGTAAAGCTTATAGACGACGGCAATACCATACCGTTTATTGCGCGTTACCGCAAGGAGGCTACCGGCTCGCTTGACGATCAGGTTTTGCGCTCCCTTTACGAGCGGCTTACCCTGCTCCTCCACAGGGATTCCAACTAACGACATATATTCAGACCGTAATTTCTTTATTACATATAAAGATTTTACGGTCTTTTTTTATGCCTATTTTTCCTCCTTACAGACGAATACATAACCGAGTTAAACATCGGTAAAAAAGAACAAGGAGGTTACAAAGTGAACTGTAAAGTAATTGCAATCGAAAATCAGAAAGGAGGTACGGGCAAATCAACTACCGCATTGAACCTCGGCGTCGGTCTTAAAATGAAAGGCAAAAAGGTTTTGCTTATTGACGCCGATCCGCAGGGGTGCGGGTGTCCGGTGGACACCTCTGCCGTAGGCAGAAGCACCGACCGAGCCGACAGGCGAGACTCGCTCTCTATCAGTCTCGGAATCAAAAGACCGGACGAGTTGGATGTTTCCCTTGCAACCTTAATGAGTAAGGTAATCGACAACAAACCGTTTAATGATGACTACGGTATTATTCATTGTAACGAGGGTGTCGACCTTATGCCCTGTAATGTGGAACTGTCCGGCATTGAAAGTTATCTCTTTACGGTAATGAGCCGCGAGTGCATTATGAGAACCTATGTCAATCAGGTTAAAAAGAATTATGATTACATTCTTATTGATTGCACCCCGTCGCTCGGACTTCTGCCAATTAACGCTTTTGTTGCGGCGGACAGTATTATCGTACCGAGTCAGCCGAGAATTTTGTCTACCAAAGGTCTTGACCTGTTATTGCGTACTTATTCACAGGTAAAGCGCGGTATCAATCCCGACCTTAAAATCGACGGTATCCTCTTTACAATGGTGGACGCACGAACCGTAAATGACAGGTCGGTAATTGAGTCAATGCGTGAGACTTTCGGAATGAAAATCAATGTGTTTGAAACCTTTATCCCCGCCTCCGTGCGAGTTACCGAAGCAAATATGGAGGGCAAAAGTATTTTTGCCTATGACGGCAAATGTAAGGTTGCCGACGCATACAAAAAACTGACGAAGGAGGTGCTGGATATTGCCGCGCGTAAAAAAGCTCGATTTAGGGATGACGGCTCTCGATGAGCTGTTTATGAACGATAAAGAGCGAGCCGAGAATAAGCTGCCGAAAATCTTTGACATCCCACTTTCGGAAATTGACGATTTCCCAGATCATCCATACCGTGTCCTTGATGATGAGGATATGCAGAACCTTATGGAAAGTATCAAGGACAGAGGGGTTATCACTCCTGCTATGGTGCGAAAAAAGAATGACGGCAGATATGAAATGATTTCCGGTCATAGGCGTAAACACGCTTCCGAAAGGCTCGGACTTGAAACCTTGCGTTGCGAGGTTGTGGAAGTCAGCCGCGATGAGGCCATTATTTTAATGGTGGACTCTAACAGTCAGCGCTCGGAGATTGCTCCGTCGGATAAAGGAAAAGCATATAAGATGAAATTAGAGGCAATAAAAAGACTGCCCGGCAGACCATCAAAGAATAATGTGCGCCCAGAGGGCGCAGATTTTGAAGATGGGCGTATGAATCGTTCAGATGAACAACTTGCTGAAAAGAGCGAGGACAGTGCAAGACAAATCCAAAGATATATCCGTCTTACCTACCTTGTCCCAGAGCTGCAAGAGTTTGTGGATAAGGGTCAGATGAAAATGCGACCGGCTGTTGAGCTTTCCTATCTCGACGAAGAAACTCAACGGGATATTGTTGACCGTATAGACGAAACCGAAGCGTTTCCGTCACACGACCAAGCAATCCGTATCCGCAAGGCGTTTGAAGCCGGAGAAATCAACTACGATAAGGTCCAGGATATTATGGATGAGGAAAAACCAAATCAAAAACCGAAATTCAAGTTTTCCTTTGACCGACTGAAACCGTATATTCCAAAGGACTATTCGGACAGTAAGGCTGAGGATTATGTTATAAAAGCACTTGAGTTCTATCAGAAGTATCTCAAAAAGCAACGGGAGCAGGCAAGGTAATAAAATGTGCGCACAAGGCTGAGAAAGCAGAGGCTTTCCCGGTCTTTTTTTAGGCAAGCGAGAATAATCCGACCCCGTTTTTTGAGGGCGGATTTCCCGCATTGCCGCGTTAAAATACTCGTTAATCCGTTAGGATTAACTGCGTTTTGTGTCTTGCACTGCAAAAAATCCGCTACTCAAAAAATCTTCAACCTAAAACAAGCGTATTTTTGAGTGGATTTTTATGCGGAGGATGCAGTAAGGCTTGACGCCTTGCAAAGACGACAAGTAAAAATACGCCGAAAATCCGCCGTTTTAGGCGAGTTCGGATTATTCTCACTTGCCTACCCTGCCCACTATTTCACTTATATAAGAATCCAAGAGGAAAGGAGGAAAAACAGTATGCAGTTTGATGTGAAAATCCGCAAGGTCATCGAGAACGGCAAGCCCCTCAAGGCTCTTGCTTCTGTCACTGTGGACGGTTCCTTTACTATCCACAATGTCAGAGTAATCAAGACCGAGAACGCGCAGTTTGTTGCGATGCCTTATGCGACTTTCAAGGACGCTGACGGTAAGGATGTCCGCCGTGATATCGTTCACCCCATCAAGTCCGAAGTTCGTAAGAGCTTGGAAGCCGCTGTGTTTGTAGCTTACGAACAGAAGCTCGCTGAAAAGGCTAAATAAGCCAAGGCAAAGAAAACCCACAAAACAAATCAAAGAAAGAATGAGGTAAAATTTATGTTCAAGAAGATCAGAAACAAGGTAAACTCCGCAATTTCCACTGTTCGCGCCACTGTCGCCTGCAAGAAGGCTGAGGGCTATGTTGACTCCGGCGTAAAAATTCTTATCGCCGTTGTTATCGGGGCGCTCCTGCTCGGCGGTTTGTACGCACTCTTTAACACCACAATCATGCCCACCGTAACGACCAAGATCACCGAGCTTTTCTCGTATAACGGTTAATCCGTAATCCACCCGAAACCAAAAAAGAAAGAATGAGGTAAAAAATATGTTCAAGAAAATCAGAAACAAGGTAAATACCGCAATTTCCACCGTTCGTGCCGCTGTCGCCTGCAAGAAGGCGGAGGGCTATGTTGACTCCGGCGTAAAAATTCTCATCGCCGTTGTTATCGGCGCGCTCCTGCTCGCAGGTCTGTATGTGCTCTTTAACACCACCATTATGCCTACCGTAACGACCAAGATTCAGGGCTTGTTCAATTACGCAGGCTAAATCAAACGGACGGAGGGGTGTCATAAGCGGCACCCCTCCGCCTGTTCACTTGAAAAGGGGCGAATAAATGAAACACTTAATGATACGACCGATTATGCCGCGAATCACACCGGAAATAACGGAGAATCCGCTTATTCTTGTAAACGGGATCGTGCTGCTTGCGCTGACGGTGCTTACAGCCGTTTTTATCAGCCTGTATGCGTCGAATGTATACAAGGGAAATAAGAAAAAGGCGGTGCTTTTCTTTACGGTTATTGCGGCGTTCACAGCCCTTTCACTGTTCTGTTTTTTTGGATGTGCTGCAACCACTGTCAAGGGCATTATCTTCTGCCTGCTCCTCGCATTCTCCTCTTATGAGGACATTAAAACGAGGGAGTGCGAAAACTATGTCCATTTAATGATTGTGATTGCAGCGTTTATCGGTACGGATATGTCGGCTCTGCCCGGTATGCTTTTATCGGCTTTGATTATAGGCGGAATAATGCTTACGACAGCCGCCGTAACGAAAAGCAGCATCGGCGGCGCGGATATAAAGCTTTCCGCCGCGTGTGCGTTTATGCTCGGCACAGTACAAGGAATGACCGGGCTGATGATAGGCTTGATACTTGCAGTCATTATCAATTCCATAAAGAACAGAAAGAAAAAACACGAGGGATTTCCTTTAATCCCTTACCTTGCCGTCGGATTTACGGCGGCATATTTTATGTAGAAACAGGAGGTTAAAACTTTGAAGAACAGAACAATTATCGGTATCGTTTGCATGATTCTTGCGGTTGCTATGACCTTTGCGATTGCCCCCGTTGTAAACCGCCTCACAAGCGACACAACAACGGTTGTGCGGCTGAAACAGGAAGTCGGCAGAGGTACTAAAATCACGGAGGATCAGGTTGAAACCGTAAAGGTCAAAACAGATACTATGCCGCAGGGCGTGTATGTAAAAACCGCCGATGTGGTCGGCAAATATGCGTCCTCCACTCTCTACGCCGGAGATATTCTTACAAAGGCAAAGCTGTCGGGAGACTCCAATAATGCAGATGATGTGCTTGCAACGCTTAACGGCAGCAAGGTAGCCGTCAGCGTAACCATAGACACCTTTGCGGCAGGACTTTCCGGTAAGCTTCAAAACGGAGATATTATCTCGCTTATCGTGGTAGATAAAAATGCGGGAACCTCCGCTATTCCCGGTGAGCTTAAATATATGAAGGTCATCACCACAACTACCGCAGGCGGTATAGATCAGGATTCCGTTGTAAAGAACGAGGACGGCAGCTTTGAAATTCCGAGCACAATTACGGTCCTTTGCAACACCGAACAGGCAAAGCTCCTTGCAAAGTATGAGGCGGACATTACCCTCCAAGTAGCCCTTGTTTACCGCGGAGATAACGAAACTGCTGCTAAGTTTCTTGAAAAGCAGGACGCTTTCTTTGCGGGAGGTGGCGCGAATGAGTAAGATGATTGCCGTTTGCGGCGCTCCCGGCAGCGGCAAAACAACCGCCGCGCTTAAAATTGCGGAGGAAATCTACTATGCCAAGAAAGGCTCGGTTATATTCCTCTCGCCCGATCTGAATGTACCCTGTCTTGCGTATATATTCCCGAACTGCAAGGAAGCGGAGCTTTATTCGGTCGGCGTTGCGCTTGACCGCACGGACATTTACCGCGAAGATGTGCTCCGCCAGATGAACCATGTCAAAACAATGGAAAACTTCGGGTTTCTCGGCTACAAAGCCGGTGAAAACAGCTTTTCCTATCCGAAAGCAACCGAGGACAAAATTCTGAATCTCTTTTCACTCTTAAAGGAGCTTGCGGATTGTGTTGTGGTCGATTGCGCCGGAAATGCCGACGAGCTTATTTCCTCTATGGCGAAAAGCCATGCGGACAGGCTCATTCAGCTTATTACGCCCGACCTTAAATGTATGGCTTACTATTCCTCCAACGCAGGAATGTTTGAGATGAGTGCAAGTAACCGCATTAAGGTTATGAACATTGCGGACAAGGATCTGTTTCTCCCGATTACGGAGGTTGCAAACCACTTTAAGGGCGTAGATTTTACACTTCCGTTCTCCAAGGCACTGAAACAGCAGACCATTACGGGTACGCTTTCCGAAAGGCTTCCCGACGCAAAGTATAGGAGCGTGGCAGCGGGCATTGCAAAGGCGGTGATCTGATGGCTCAGACAATCGACTTTGTTTCTTTGCTCCATAAGTCGCAGGAGTATATCTCCGAGAACTATGCGGCGGCGCTCTCCGATCGCAGTAAGATTGTGCAGCTCCGATCATATATCGAGAAGTATCTGCACGACAGCGGCTTTGAGGTTGAGGGTATGACCTTCCGTGAGCTTGCAGACAAGCTGTATTCCGAAATGGCGGAGTATTCGGTGCTTACGAAATATCTCGGTCGCGATGAGATTGAAGAAATCAATATCAACGGTTGGGACGATATTGCCGTGACCTATACGGACGGTCATATTGAAAAAGCCAAAGAGCATTTCTATAATCCGCAGCACGCCGTAGATGTAGTAAAAAGGCTTTTGCACCATTCCGGTATGATTATCGACAATGCAACGCCTATGTCGCAGGGACACCTCCCCGGCAACACCCGTATTACTGCGCTGAAAGAACCGCTTGTGGACGATGACCGTGGTATCAGTGTGTCAATCCGACTGCTTCACCCGTCGAGAGTGGATATGAAAGCGCTTGTGAAGGGCGGCAATGCTACGCAGAAGATGATAGATTTTCTCTGTATGTGTCTGCGATACGGTATTTCATTTGTGGTTGCGGGTGCGACATCATCGGGTAAAACAACGCTTCTGAACGCACTGCTTACTTCCATTCCGGATAATAAGCGTATTTTTACGATAGAGTCCGGCTCGCGCGAGCTGTCGCTTGTAAAGGTTAAGGACGGCAAGGTGGTAAACAATGTTGTGCATACACTCTCCCGTCCCTCGGATAACCCTGCATATGACATTACGCAGGAGGACTTGGTGGTAGCGTCTCTCCGTTTTAATCCGGATATCGTGGTAGTCGGAGAAATGCGTGACACAGAAGCGTATTCGGCAGTTGAGGCAAGCCTTACGGGGCATACAGTTGTTTCGACCATTCACGCATCGGCGGCAGACGCGGCGCATATGCGATTAGGCTTACTTTGTCAGAAACGCTTTCCCATCAACTTTGCGACTTCGCTTATGCAGGCAGGTCAGGCGTTTCCCCTTGTTGTGTACGCACATAAGCTTGAGGACAATTCCCGTAAGATTATGGACATTTCCGAGTGCGTGATTACTCCCTCGGGTGAACGGGAATACCATACGCTTTTCCGCTTTCGTATCACGAAAAACGAATTAAAGCGCGGCAAGTACAAAATCGACGGTTACTTTGAACAGCCGGAGATTATGAGCGAGCATCTGAAAGCAAAGCTTTTGCAGTTCGGTGTGCCGCAGAAAACATTGGAACAGTTTTTAGTAAAGGACGGTGATTTCAAGTGATATTTTCCGTTATCAGCTCAGTCCTCATTATTATCGCCGTTGTGTGTCTTTTCGGGCTTACCCCCGAAAGAGTCACCGACGATTTGATGCAGCTTATAACACCAAACGATACTATGCGGGATAAATCCCGTAATCTTCGCGGAAACAAAAAGAAACACCGCCTTTACAGAACGCTTGTGAAGATGAAAACCGCGCTTGCCGTTACGGGTAAATCAAAGCAGTTCACGATTGTCTGCTGCGCGTCGCTTGTTCTTTTTGCGGCGGGTATTATTGTGTCGGTGCTGATAGATAACATTTTCCTTATGCCGGTACTGTCGGTGGCGTTTGCCCTGATTCCGTTTTTCTACACTACAAGCACACTGTCCTACTATGAGAAAAACACCAAGGAAGAACTTGAAACCGCTTTGTCTATCATTACGACCTCATATGTACGCTCGGACGATATTGTTGCGGCGGTCAGAGAAAATATAAAATATATCAAGCCGCCGCTGCGTGATGTGTTCAAGTCTTTTGAGGGCGACGCAACCGCTATTTCCTCAAATATAAAACACGCACTTTACAAGCTGAAAGATAAAGTGGACAATGAAATATTTTGGGAGTGGTGCGACACGCTCATTCAGTGCCAGGATGACCGAACGCTTAAAGATACGCTTTTGCCCATTGTTGCAAAGCTTACCGATGTGCGTATCGTCAATTCGGAACTGAAAACAATGCTGTCCTCAGCCCGTAACGAATACTGGTTTATGGTTGCGCTGGTGGTCGGCAATGTGCCGCTTCTGTATCTGCTCAATAAGGATTGGTTTCACACTTTGCTCTTTACCGCACCGGGTAAAATTGTGTGCGGCATCTGCGGTATGGTCATTTTGATTACGGCTTTGTTTATGATGAAATTCACGAAGCCCATTGAATACAAGAGATGAGGAGGTTTTAGATATGTTACAGGCAATTATCGGGGCGCTGTGCGGCGTCGGGCTGTTCTTTGTGCTTGCGGATGTTTACCGTATTCCGTACCTTAAAACCTCCAAAGCAGTAGAGAGCCTGTCAAAGCAGCAAAAGGAAAAGACTTCTGCCCTTAACATCTGGCTCGGAAACCTTGCGGATTTTCTCGCAAGGCATATGAAACTCAATGAGTTCAAAAAGGCACAGCTTGAAGCGGATCTGAAAACCGCGCAGATGGATATAACGCCCGAGAAGTTCAAAGCAAACGCTATTGTAAAGGCAATGCTAATCGGCGTATTTGCTGTTCCTATGGCATTTATTCTGCCGCTTCTCTCTCCCGTCGTTCTTTTCCTTGCGGCATTTCTTTACCGCAAAGAAATGAAAGCCGTATCGGTAAAAATACGATATAAACGAGAGAAAATCGAGAATGAACTGCCGCGACTTGTTTTTACCATAGACAAGACCTTAAAGCACAGCCGAGATGTGCTCTATATGCTTGAAAGCTATGCAAAAAACGCAGGGCGTGAAATGAAACACGAGCTTGACATTACAGTGGCGGATATGAAGTCCGGCAACTATGAAGCGGCGATTACAAGGCTTGAAGCGCGCGTCGGTTCGGCTATGATGAGCGATGTCTGCCGTGGACTTATCGGCATTTTAAAAGGTGACGATACCGAGATGTATTGGGCTCTTAAATTCAACGATATTCAGCGTCAGCAGCTAAGACTCAGAGCGCAGAAAGTGCCGCGAAAGGTAAAACGCCTTTCTATGTGCCTGCTCATTTGCTTTATGCTTGTGTATGTTGTAGTAATTCTTTCGCAGATTATGGACTCCATCGGCGTCCTTTTCGGATAAAGGAGGGGTTTATGATGAAGAAATTATTGCGTACAAAACGCGGTGAGGGCTATGTCGATATGTGCGTCGGCGTGGTTGTTTTCGTGATGATCCTTGTTATCGCCGTTAATATATTCAGCTTTATCACCCTGCGTATTGAAATGGATCAGATTGCGGATGACCTTATTGAAGCGGCAACCTATTCCGGCTGCTTTAACAGCGACTTTTGGAGTGCTGACAGCGATATGCTCGATCAGTATTATTACTACGATATTGACTATGGTGCGGACAAGTATTTCAACAGTACCTATCATCGGGTGCAGCTCGGTGAGCGAATGTGGGTTGAAATTTCCAAGCACACCTATATCAAAGGACTTGGGGTATTCAAGATTCCCGTTACGGTTTCGGTGAAGAAATCGGGATTGTCCGAAAAGTATTGGAAGTAGGTGGAGATATGAAAAGCAAAAGAGCCGAGGGCTATGTTTCCACCTGCGTAATGATCGTCATTATCTGTATGCTGCTCTCCGTCTTTGTTACCTTTGCGGTGGCGGTGAATACTGTAAAAACAGTCAAGCGTAATTCCCGCGTGGTGCTTGACAGCTTTGTAATGCAGAACTCTATTGAGATATACAACTCAATAAAGCAAGGCAACAACAAAACGGACGGAATTGACGCCGCCGAATACCGAGAGGCACTGACAGAGTTTTGCACACTTGAAAAGCGCGGCTACTGCTATTACAATTATGACAGCGACGGAAACCCCAATTACTATATCACTACTCCGTATGTCGGATTTACCGTAGATAAGAAATTGCAGATTTTCACATCATATACGATATATGTCCCGATCCGCTTTGCAGGAATACGGATATCTACCGTTAGAATCCCGATTACCGTTGAATCAAAGTATAACGAAAAGTTTTAGGAGGTACAGACGAATGAAAAACAAGAAAAAGCTCTGTATTATCGGCGTATCCGCGCTTTGCATCGTGGTTGCCGTTGTCCTCTGTATCACACTGATACCGAAGCATAACGGGGACAAACCGGCTGAAAGCGAAGCTAAGGAAGCTTCAAGCAGTACGATTGTCATTGACGAGCCGGAAAAGGATACACAGAGCGACGAAACCAAAAATATAAACGAAGATGACAAGCTTGCCGATGACGGCAAAGGTCGGCTCAGCCCGGAGGTTGAAACCGATGATATAAGTAAAAGCGGAAGCACCGGAGAAAAGGCAAAGGACACAAATAAGACCGTGACCGAACAGCCTATCCCGAGCGATGAGGGCAAGACCGGCGGCATATCCATCGGCAGCGGCGAAGCGGCAGCATATAGCTGCGGCGAGAAAAACCATCATTGCGAAAACGCCGAGTATCACGCTTATATTAAAAACCTTGAGCTTGACGGCTGCCCCTATTGCGGCTCGCATAGCTGTGCAAGCTTTTATGTAACAAACGAATGGGGCTATACCGAGTACACGCCCACTAAGTGTCCCGATTACAGCAAGCAAAAGGATAACACCGAGGTTTGTCCGCGCTGCGGCAGAGCCTATTGGTCGCAAAGCAATCCCACAGGGTGCTTTTCATTCTTGCAGGATACGGTATGTGAGTGCGGCGAAACGGTTAAGGGCAACACCTATCATCACCACTGATAATAACGAAATCTACGGGAGTCAGACTTTTAGAGTTTGGCTCCTTATTTTTATGTAAAGGAGGACTTCGATGAAGAAGAAAACTATTCGGATTCTGTCAATCTTTCTTGCGGTGCTGACCGCCGTTTCTTCTCTTGCCGTTACCGCCTATGCACTTAATTGGGACGGCTCATCGGCAGGCGGCGGAGGTGCGGGAACTTCGGCAGGACCGAACGGATACGCAATTATGACTACCGACGATAACTGTATGATCGGCTACCGTTTCAGCGTAGTGGATAAAAGCGGTGGAACAAAGAACGGCAAGGTCATAGATGTGTACCGCAACACAAGGTACGCGAACCAGGCATTTAATTGGTATAAGTTTACGACCAAGTGGAACAAGAAGCAGTTAAGGAATAATCAGAACAGCGGCTTTTCCACAAGCAAAACAACCGCAAACTGTTATAAGGAAGCAGATATGGGATTTGCTCAGAGCCTTCCGGTCACAAGCGGAATGAGTGCTTGGCAGAATGACACGCGAAATCTTAATCCCGTGCTTTCAAAGCTCGGTATCGGCGGTATTTCAAGCCTTAAAAACGGCGATAAGGTTCTCGTTGAGCCTATCTATGATGTGCGCCTTGAAAGTGTGTGGCATTCTCTGACCGTTACCGAGATTGCCCTGTACGGCAAGCATATCCTGGGCGCGAACAGCAACGGCGGTGCGAGCAAAACCTCGGCAAGTTGGGGCTTTATTTCCGAGTATACTAACCGTCATTTCCCGAACGCCCTTTACACACCGGACGGTCAGGGATTATGGTCGGGCGTCGGAAAGCTGTCAAAGCGCGCGTCCTTTTATACCATTATCAACGACGGCTACGGCGTAGGTATTGCCTACACCGAAACAAAGCCCGACTTCACACCGACGCTTTCCGTTCGCTGCTGTGAAGCGTGGCCCGGAAATATAAGCGTCCGTAACAACAACCATTACGGTATAAGTTACGGAAGCAGCTTCTCTAATTGGACTTACGGACACGGTTATCCGCAGACCGACAGTTCGGTTTGGTATGCGCTCAATTTCCCGGCTGAAAGTCAGAATTGCTATGTGAAGCAGTCTGTTTGGGTAGTCGGCGGCGGTTCTACCTCCCGTAATGTATGGTCGAACAGTAATACTTGGTATGATGTCAAGCTGAACCCGACAACTATCGGAAACGGTACGGATCATATTACGGTAAAAGCCCGTGCTGATTGGATTGACGGAAACGGCAATGTTCTGAAATACGGTCCCGAAAAGATATTTTATATTCCCATAAGACCGATTGTGACAAGGGACAGCATTACCGCCTACGGAATTGACGGTGCCACTCAGGCAACGGCAAGTGCTTCGGGAACAAGCGGCGCTATGTATTTCGGACAAAAGGTGCATTTCACCTATAACTTCGGCGGTAAAAACGAATGGGCATCGGCAAACAATTTGCGCGGACAGAGCTACCGTTGGAACGGCAGCGCTTGGGACTTAATCTATAAGTCCGGTAACGGCGAAGATGTTTATGTCGATAAAGCTAATTTGAGCAAATACAACTCTTATTCCGCAAAGAGCGCGGTAAGGCATTATCTGATTCCGCTGAATGATAACGAGGACACCAATTCGTATAAGATGAAATTCAATTTCAGAACCTATTGGGCAAGCGATACCGCCCATACGGGTGAATCAACCGATTATTACCTGAATATCTTAAAGCCCGATGTTGCGCTTGAGGATATTCGGCTTGTAAATGAGGACGGCGAATATGTCGATCCGCAAAAGCTGGAGGTCGCCGACGAGATCACCGTTCGGTATGTTTATAAGAACAATACCGATTGCACGGTTTATGTCAAGGGATATATGGACGGCGGTTCTCAGATCCCCGGCACATACGCAATCCCAGCCAACGGCACGATTGAAATTACGGGATATACCTTTACCGTGCCGAATAAACGAACCTTTACGATTTGGGGCGGCGTATATCTGGATACCGTGGAACGCGGCAATACAGACTATGAAACCGACCGCTACAACAACGCTTGGCTGCGTGTATGCAAGTCAAATCATCCCGTAAAAATCGTGCCGATTACGCCGAACGCTCCGTACCGCGAAAACACAAGAGTTATTTCGGGCTTTTATATTAAAAATCAGTCTTACGATGACTACACACCAAGCTCTAATCTGAAAGTGAAATTTACGGTTTACGATGAAGCAAAAAAGTATCAAGTCTATTCGGCAACTAAGAATGTAATTGTGCCGGCAAGGGATAAGAACCTTGTTTCATTTGATTGGTATGTGCCAAACCGTTTCGGGAAGAATCGCGTGTATGTTGACGCGGAGATTATCGACGGCGGTAAGGTGTATAACCCTGTTTCACGGCTGAGGACGACAAAGCCAAAGCTTAGCTATACCACACCGGACACAACCTATGAGCGCTCCGCACCGACAGGATTTACAAAGCCTGCCGAGCCGACAGAGACTAAGGCGTATACGACTTGGTGGCAGTATGAATATAAAAACAACGCCTTTGAAAAGGTGTATTACGGCATCGGAATTAACCCCTGGCTGAGAAAAGAAACCTTGCCGGCAACGGGAGCTACCGCAACACAAAACGGCAGCAGTTGGACGATGAAATCCGGATATGGATTATCCTTGTATGACTGCAATGTTATGATAGGCATTACGGGATATGAGTCTCCCGCATATGGTTCGGGGTTTACCGTTCCGCAGTATTCCTATGCGCTTTTCCCCGAATACAATTATCAAAATGCGGCGGGCAAGATTACGACATTGCAATCCAAAATCATAGGAAACTACAGCTTTTGGATTTTCCCGAATGTAGGTAATGTCGAGAATGTCCATTACACGCCCGTATGGTATCCGGACGGAAAATACTCGGTCAAGGTCGTAAAATCGGACGCTTGGACGCCGATGGGTATGCTCAAAAGCGAGGATGTTATAAGCAATATCACATTGTCGGGCAATATGTACGACGATTGGTATGTCGGAAGAAAATAAGGAGGTTTGGGAGATGAAAACAGTAATTCTCATCGCCCTTGTGGTATTCATTATCGGCGGTATCGTCTTTATGAATATCCGAGGAAAGAAAAAGAAATAAGCTCTATGGGCGGCATCGGTAAAACGGTGCCGCCCTTTGAAAATGAAGGAGGTGAACTGCTTGAAGGAAGAAAAACGAATGGTAGGCAGTTATGAAGTAATTGCCTGCCAGAGAATCGGCGGCGAGGAAATTATCGTCGGAGAAGATAAGAACGCCGCACCGTCTGAAAGGTATCTCTGCTGTTATACCGAACAAAACGATATCTTTGAACGATATAGCAGCGCGCTTGCAAGCGACGGTTATGCCGAGATTTTTGAAATCTACGGTCAACGCATTGCTTCTGCTGCGAAAGAGGTTATTGAGAGAATCGACAAGGAAAAAGAATTTATCGGTGACGGCGAGCTGATTTTCACCGCTGATAAATGCGATCCGATAACCGAGGAAGTAAATCTAAACGGAAAGATTGTCGTTATCGACAGCGATGTTTTCAGCCCTGAGTATCAGCTTGCAACCCATCAGCTTATGCTCTGCACGGGCGGTTTCGGAGCACAGCCTAATGCCAGAGGGCGAAGCTGCTTTTGCACTTCTCTTTATGACGGACGCGATACGAAATTTTACAGGCAGGATATCATCGGGATACTTGCCGCCGAGGATCTTCCCGAATGGGCAAAATCGGGATATGACAAAGCAGTTACGGCACAGAAAAAAGCGGAAAGGAATGAGAGGTGACGCACGATGAGTTATCAGGAAAATACAGACCGTCTGATATGGACTGACTATTATGATGACTTTGAGGATTGGAAGGAATCAACGGACGAGGAGTATCTGAGTTTACCGGAAGACAGACTTCGTGAGATTTTTTATGAAGCCAACGCAGATAATCTTGATGACGAGCGTTACAATTTGGATATTCAGCTCTCCGCACCGATTTTGGTTATCGGTGATCTCGGGCTTTGGAACGGCAGACGAACCGGATATCGAGAAATAAACAGCGGAAATGTCCGTGACTGCTTGTATTCAGATACCGATTATACCACTTGGTATGTGGATAAAAACGGAGAGTTCCGTTGTGACGCGATTCATCACGACGGTACAAATCATTATCGCTATCGTGCATACAGGGACGGTGTTACAGACGAACAGATTGAGGACTTGAAGGAAAAGATATATTTCGGTGTGGCAACTGAAAAGGATATTGAGAAAGTCACTCGCAGACTCGGTGATGACATCGGAGAGGTTTACGGGTGGACTTTCCCCGAAAAAACTATGAAAAGAGAGGTATACGCAAGATGAGCATTGCAGTGAATGTAAATGAGGAAACATTTGAAGATGTCACGGTTTTCGACAGACCGATGATTTTCACTTGTCTGAGATGCGACCGCAGCACCCTCCCTAAAGGTATGTATCTTTACGAGGTGCGTCACGACGATGACGGGCGCGGCGATCCCTGCGAAATTGCAGAGCATATCTTGGTTAATCATTGGGGCACGCTCATTTCCAACCGACCGATACGGCTTGAGCAGCCTAATAAGGATTGGAAGCCTTATCGCCTGATAGACGCTGAAACCGATTGGAATTATGAGGGTACGGAAACTTCTCTGAAAGAATATATGGAGAAGCACCCTCCTGTGAAAGAAAAAAGCTATGAGAGATGATAAAACGACGGGAAAAATCAGAACGAGAGGAGGAATGAAGTATGCCGAGTAAATTGCAAACCACAGTTGAGATGGTAGAATATACGGCGAAAGATATCAGCTCCCGGCCGGAGGTGTTCACCGAATTTTTGACTACGGCGGCGCACAATTATAAATACGGCTTTCGTGATCAAATGCTTATTTTCGCTCAAAAACCGAATGCCACCGCCTGTGCCGAAATTGAAGTGTGGAACAAACTCGGTCGGTATGTTAATCGCGGTACAAAGGGTATTGCGCTTTTGGTAGACCGCAATGTGCCGTACCGACTGCGCCATGTATTTGACATTGCGGACACCAACAGCTTTCACGGCAACGAAGTTAAGCTCTGGCAGATGAAGCCCGAATATGAGGAAGCCGTCACCGAAGCTTTGGAAAACAGCTTCGGCGAGGTAGATAATAAAACGGGATTTGCCGATGTTCTTCTCGGTATTTCCGAGCTGATCGTATCAGATAATTTCTCGGATTACTGTGAAAAACTGAAAAGCGTAAAACACGGCAGCTTTCTTGAAGAAGTCGATGACCTTAATACGGAGGTGTATTTTAGGGGACTTCTGAAAAACAGCGTGGCATATATGCTGCTTACCCGTTGCGGATATGACGCCGCAGAATATCTCGACGCCGAGGATTTCCGGGATATCTGCAATTTCAATACGGTTGACACGCTGAATATTATCGGTTGTGCAAACCGAGATGTTTCGGAGATGCCGCTGCGTGAGATCGCCGAAACGGTGAGAGCCGTAGAACGTGAAAGCAAAGCACTAAATCGCACATTTGAAAAACCGACGGAAATCAAAGATAATATAACCGAAAACAAAACACTTGAAGGGAGTATTGAAAATGGAACTGACCTACAGGAAAGAGGGAGACTACCTTCTCCCGAACATTCAGGCGCCGGAAGCTCCGAAGATCGGGAAATATGGGATGCTGCGGCACACATTTCTGCGGCGTTACCGCAAGACGATGCTGTCGGGATTGCAGCTGAACGGAAAACTGAACGAGCACCTCGAACAGATCGACCGTCAGGCGAACGAGATGATGGAAACTCTGATGAGCGAAATGGCGAAATCGCAGGGAGTGAACGAAGAACTCAAAGCGAGCAATCAAATGAAGTGGGTTCAGATGATGAACAACATCAGAGCGTCGGCGGAAGAAACGGTGTTGAAGGACATCGTTTACAGCTAAGCGGTCACAATTACAACGGACCGAGCGAAGTCCCGTATTATCACGATGAGGACGAGAAAGCGGAGCTTCTTCGCAACTGTATCGCTCTTAAAGACCACAGAAAAGAAATTGCCACATTTATTGCGGAACACGAGGACCGCAAGGAGTGTGGCAATTTTATTAAGGGCTTCTTTGACAACACCTATGTGGAGCACATCTTGGAAAACGGACAAAGAGTCGGTTACCGCGCCTACGATGACCTTTTAACCATATGGAAGGGCAGTTATCTCTCCCGTGAAAGTGATGTTTTTATCAGTTGGGAGCGTGTTGCGAATAAAATCTATGGGTTAATTCTTACGCACGAATGGTTAAGCCCGGACGAACAGCCACTCCCCACCGTCGGCGAACAGTTCAGGCTTTTTGAGGAAGCAAATGCCGAAAAAGCAAATCAGTTTACTCTGCCGCAGGAGGCTATCGACTATGTACTTCGCGGCGCCGGCAATATTTCACAAGGCAGACTTAGTACCTACGACCAATTCTTAAAGCAGGAAGGAAAAGAGAAAAACATTGCTTTCCTCAAAAACGGATACGGTATCGGTGGCGGTTCAGATGCCATACCCGAAAGCGGTTATTGGGAATCTCACGACGGAAAGGGCATTAAAATATACAAAGGTATAGGAGATGATCAAAAGTCGGTTGTGCTGCCGTGGAATAAGGTCGAAAAGCGAATCGGTGAGCTTATAGAGGCAGACAGATACCTTACTGCCGCCGATAAAGAGGCATATCCGAAATATAAGCGCGAAAAAATGCTGAGAAACGAACGGTATGAGCTTATGCGTGAGTTCCGTTCCATTTATGAAGATTACAACGATTTTGAACGGCAGCTCGGTAATGAGAGTGCCGTTCTTTCTATGTTTGAACTCGGCGATTGCGCGTCGCAGTTTATGAACGGAGAAAAGCGTTGTCATTTTGTAAGCGGAAATCCGTTTGTCCTGCCCACAATGCGAGATGCGCTTCATAAAATTATAGACGCAAAAACGCATTTAACCGAACGGGCTGAAAAAATGCTTGAAGCATTGTCCGGGGATCTGGCAAAGCCGCTTGAACCGTCCTATGACGAATTAAATCCACCGCCTGAGCCTGAAAAGGAATACCGCTTTTCTCTGGGTGACACGGTGCATATCGGCGCAGATGAATACTCTATTCTATCCATTGACGATAAATCGGTTCTGCTCAATGACAGTAAGTTCCCGCTTCTTTGCGAGGAAATGAAACGAGAGGAATTTGACCGCAAGATTGCCGAAAATCCGATGAACGACAAATATCTGCAAGCGGTTGAAACAGTCCCCGAAAATGCTGACGGTCCGATTGATAACGAGAAAATCAGGATTACTTTGGATTCCGGCAGAGACGCAGTCCATTGGATATATTACAATCCCGACTCGGACGCCGGCGGGCTATATGTTTCGGGGGATCTTGCATTTTCGGTGTTTGAGGAGCTTGTAGAGGAATACGACATCGCAAACCACCCCGAAAATGCCGAGAAGTTTTTTTCCGACCTTGAGGAAATGTCCGATCAATTTCTTGCCGAAATCAACACGCCGTTTTTCCTTGAAGCCGAAGATGATTACGAATCGGATTACGATTATATCGAATTCACTCCCGAAAACATCCTAAGTATTCACAGGGATATTGCGGAGCTTTCAAAAACGGCAGTGCAGGAAAGTCAAACACCGGTGTCGGCTTCCGAGCGTGAAGCGGAAGTCCTTGAAAGTGTTCTTAATAAGCTGAATATCGGCGATATTAAGCTCGCGTTTGAGGACGGAGAACTTGTTGCAACGGACGGCAGCAACAATGCTTGGCGCGGAAAACAGTTCTATGATTTTATTGTGGAGGACGCAATCAGCTACGATGAGTACGGAAAGCCGAACGAGATAGACGGCGATATGCTTGCGGATTTCACCGAGCTTTGCGGGCTTCACGGCGTTGAGGTTAAGGACTATAACGCCCCCTCCCCTTGGGACGAATATGAAAAAGCAAAGAAAGAAAATCCCGATGCGGTTGTTATGCAGAAGGTCGGCGATTTCTTTGAAATGTTCGGCGAGGAAGATACAAAAATCGCGCACGAAGTCCTTGATCTGACGCTCACCAAAAAGGCCTTTACAAATAAATCCATTACTACGCCTATGTGCGGATTTCCCTTATTCAAAACCGAAGAATACACACAAAAGATTTTGGACGCAGGATACGATGTGGTTGTCGTAACTCACGAACCGGGAGAAAAGCTTGAAATAAGACGAATTGTATCTTCGGCAAAAGAAAAGGCGGAAATATCCCTTGCTCCGCCGCCCGAACAGAAAAAGCAAAGTAAGATTACGCCGAGTATTCTCTATCCCGAAATAAAGAGCGATTACCGCACGAATTTCCGCATTGATAACGATGACATCGGCATTGGCACACCACTCGACAGGTTCTATAACAATTTTCACGCGATAGGACTTCTCAAAAAGCTGGAGAGCGAACACAGGCTTGCCGATACAAACGAGCAGCGTATCCTTTCCAATTATGTCGGTTGGGGCGGTCTGCCTCAGTTTTTTGAAGAAAACAATCCCCATTATGAAGAACTGAAAAGCATACTTCCGGAGGACGATTATGCGTCGGCAAGAGAGTCGGCACTGACAGCCTTTTACACGCCGCCCGTTGTTATTAAGGCGATATACAAAGCGCTTGGAAATATGAACTTCAAAAGCGGCAATATTCTTGAACCCTCCTGCGGCATCGGTAACTTTATGGGGCTTGTACCCGACAGTATGAGTGATGCAAAATTTTACGGTATTGAGCTTGACAGCATTTCGGGAAGGATTGCACAGCAGTTGTATCAGAAAAACAGCATTGCCGTGCAGGGCTTTGAGAATACCAATCTCCCCGACAGCTTCTTTGATGCCGCAATCGGCAATGTGCCGTTCGGTCAGTTCAAAGTGCCGGATAAGCGCTACGATAAGCATAATTTTCTTATTCACGATTATTTCTTTGCCCGTACTCTCGATAAGGTGCGACCGGGCGGTATTATAGCGTTTATTACTTCAAAGGGTACGATGGATAAAGAAAACCCGGCGGTAAGGAAGTATATTGCACAACGGGCTGATTTGCTCGGCGCAATCCGTCTGCCAAACAACACCTTTAAGGACGCGGCAGGAACGGATGTTACTTCGGATATCATCTTTCTGCAAAAGCGTGACCGCCTTATCGACATTGAACCCGATTGGGTACACCTTAATACCGATGAAAACGGTATTACAATGAACAGCTACTTTGTGGATAATCCGGATATGATTATGGGCGAAATGCGCCTGATTTCCGGTCCGCACGGTCCGACGCCTGCCTGTATCGCCTATGAGGACAGAAGCCTTGCAGAACAGCTGTCGGAAGCCGTAGAGAACATTCACGCAGAAGTTACGGAGTATGAGTTTGAAGCACTTGCCGACGAGGAAGAAGACCTTTCTATTCCCGCCGAACCCGATGTCCGCAACTTTTCATATACGATTGCAGACGGCAAAATCTATTACCGTGAAAACAGCCGTATGAACCCCGTGGAGGTTTCTGTTACAGCCGAAAACCGCATTAAGGGTATGATCGGTATTCGCGACTGCGTTCGCACTCTTATTGAGTACCAAACCGAGGATTTCCCCGATTCGTATATTGAGAATGAGCAGAAAAAACTCAATGAACTGTACGACGCATTTTCAAAGAAATACGGACTGATCAATTCCCGTGCAAACAATTCCGCTTTTAATTCGGATTCCTCCTATTGTCTGCTTTCGTCTCTTGAAATTTTGGACGATGAGGGTAATTTCATCCGTAAAGCGGATATGTTTTCAAAGCGGACGATCAAGCAAAGGGTTACCGTCACAAGCGTAGATACCGCGTCCGAAGCATTGGCGCTGTCCCTTGCCGAAAAAACAAAAATAGATATTGAATATATGTGCTCGCTCACGGGAAAGTCGGAAGAAGAAATTGCCGAAGATCTCAAGGGCGTTATTTTTTTGAATCCGAGGTATTCCGAAAGGTCAAGGGAGCTAAAATATTTACCTGCCGACGAGTATTTGTCCGGAAATATCCGCGAAAAGCTTAATGAAGCAAAGACGGCGGCAGAAGATGACAGCAGCTTTGAAATCAATGTAAAGGCTCTAACCGAGGTTATGCCGAAAGACCTTTCCGCAGGTGAGATATCTGTGCGCTTGGGGGCTACTTGGATACCGCCCGAGGATATTGAAAGGTTTATGTTTGAGCTTTTCGGTATTGCACGGTATATATCTTTTAATATTCACGTGCATTACAGCGAGTATTCGGGTGAATGGAATATTGAGGGCAAGTCCTACGACCGCAACAATGTCAAGGTCTATAACGCTTACGGCACAAACAGAATCAACGGGTACAAGATCATCGAGGAGACACTGAACCTGCGTGATGTGCGTGTGTTCGATTATGTTGAGGACGAAAACGGCAATAAAAAGCCCGTGCTCAATAAGAACGATACCGCCGTCGCACAAGGCAAGCAGCAGCTTATAAAGGAAGCCTTTGCAGAATGGATTTGGAAAGACCGAGAGCGCCGTGAAAGGCTGTGCAAGCTCTATAACGAAAAATTCAACAGCGTCCGTCCACGAGAATATAACGGCGAGCACCTGAACTTTGTAGGTATGAACCCCGAAATTACGCTCAGACCGCATCAGGTCAACGCTATTGCTCACATTCTTTACGGCGGAAACACCTTGCTTGCGCACGTTGTCGGAGCGGGAAAAACCTTTGAAATGGTTGCGGCAGCACAGGAATCAAAGCGGCTCGGTCTTTGCAATAAGTCCTTGTTTGTAGTCCCGAATCATCTGACCGAACAGTGGGCGGCGGAGTATCTGCAGCTCTACCCATCGGCGAACATTTTGGTCGCAAGTAAAAAGGATTTTGAGACTAAAAACCGCAAGAAGTTTTGCGGTCGTATTGCTACGGGCGATTATGATGCCATCATTATCGGCCACAGTCAGTTTGAAAAAATACCGATGTCGGTTGAGCGTCAGCAGGCTATTCTTAATCAGCAGCTTGAAGAAATAATGAACGGCATTTCGGAACTCAAACGAAATCGCGGTGAGAATTTCTCTATTAAGCAGCTTGGAAAGGCAAAAAAGACGGTCAAGCAAAAGCTTGAAAAGCTTAATGACCAAACCCGCAAGGACGATATTGTGACCTTTGAGGAACTCGGTGTTGACCGCTTGTTTGTTGACGAAGCGCATTATTACAAAAACCTTGCCGCGTTTACGAAAATGAGGAATGTCGGTGGTATCAGTCAGACCGAAGCGCAGAAGTCAAGCGACCTTTATATGAAGTGCAGATACCTTGACGAACTTACGGGCGGCAAAGGTGTTGTGTTTGCGACGGGTACGCCAATTTCAAACTCAATGGTTGAACTCTATACAATGCAAAAGTATCTGGAGTATAACCAGCTGAGGAAAAACGACCTTTTGCATTTCGACTCCTGGGCGTCCACATTCGGCGAAACTGTTACGGCAATCGAGCTTGCTCCCGAGGGCTATACTTTAGTAGGACGATAAATAATGCGTTCCTAAATTGAAAATA
>ERZ773224.1833-NODE-1833-length-24307-cov-18.931511_pt1 | contig 24307 bp, 19 predicted proteins | sample MGYA00580526_ERZ773224 | MGnify/ENA primary metagenome ERZ773224 (study PRJEB29015, sample SAMEA2737743) | human gut metagenome | biome: human gut; feature: human-associated habitat; material: faeces | place: China | collected 2012 ... | reverse complement strand
GACACCCTTCTTGGGTTTCCCTCACACTCCCTTCCTTACCGTTATCGCAAATCTTACCACTTTATCGATAGTCTCAGGGCTGCCCGCAGGCAGCCCTTTCTTTTCCTCTCGTATTCCTCTTTTATATCAGCATTCCGCTGGCGGCCATGGATACATAGTCTCCGTCTGCCACCACAATGTGGTCAACCAGCTGGATATTCATGGTGCGCAGGGCATCCCGGATAAGCCGGGTGGTGGCAATATCCTCCTGAGACGGCAGCGCCACGCCGCTGGGATGGTTGTGGGCCAGCACAACGCCCACGGCCCCGGCGCGGAGGGCATACTCCACCACCTGCCGCACACTCACCGCCGCCATGCTCACATCTCCCTCTGCCAGGCACCGGGAGGAGAGGACCTTGCCCTTGCCGTCCAAACATACCTGCCACAGCATCTCCCGGCGGCTGCTGCCCAGCAGCTCCGTAAAATACGCGCCGCAGGCATCCACAGAATTCAGTATCTGCTCCTTTTCTCTCTGCGCCGCACGCCGGCAGAGCATCGGCACCATCCCCAGCAGCAGCGCCGCCTGCTGTCCCACGCCACTCACGCAGGCCAGCTCCTGCACCGGGGCAGACAGTACGCCCCGCAGCGACCCGAACTGCTTCAACAGCCGGTGGGCCAGCTCATTGGTGTCCCGCCGGGGGATGGCATAGTACAGCAGCACCTCCAACAGCTCATGGTCCGCCAGGCTCCGTTCGCCGTTTTCCAGCAGCTTTTTCTTCATTCTCGCCCGGTGTCCCTCATGTATGCCGTCCATGGTGCCCGCCCCCTTCTGTGCCGCATCTTTTTTGCAAGAGTATAGCACGAAAACCTCTTTATCTCAAGTGTTCCCCTGACCCGGAGGACGCTTTTTGCAGGTGTCTGCACCCAAACTATCGTTTTGCACAATTTTATCGCTTATTTTTCGTCGTGTCCACTACGCAAAAAGATTGTTAAAACTATTGCAATCTTTTCGGGCTATGATAAAATATTTTTACCGTGCAGTTTTATGTGCGGCGGGATCGGAAAGACAACTGTGTTAAGGAGAAAAAACATGAGCATGAACCAGCGACTTGCCAGGGTGAGCGAGATTATCGACACCCACGGCTCCCAGCCCAGCCAGCTGATCGCCATATTGCAGGATACGCAATCAGCCTTCAACTACCTCAGTCAAGAGGACATGACCCTCATCGCCCACCGCCTGGGCATCAGCACGGCCAAGGTCTACAGCGTAGCGACATTTTATGAGAATTTTTCCCTGGAGCCCAAGGGCAAGCACATCATCCGGGTGTGTGACGGCACCGCCTGCCATGTCCGCAAGTCCCAGCCCATTTATGACGCCATCCACGACTATATGCACCTCACCGGCAAGCGCAAGACCGATGCCGACGGCCTGTTCACCCTGGAGACCGTGGCCTGCCTGGGCGCCTGCGGCCTGTCCCCGGTGCTGACCATCGACGGCGAGGTCCACGCTAAAATGACCCCGGACTCCGCCCTGGCCCTACTGGAATCCATTCGTAAAGAGGAGGAGCTTGCCAAATGAGTGTTCTGACCCGAGAGGGCTTCCACGCCCTGCAGACCCAGGCGGCCGATGCCTTAGCGCGCAGCCAATCTGCTCTGACGGTGCTTATCTGCGCCGGCACCGGCTGCATCGCCAGCGGCTCCATGAAGGTCTATGACAATCTTCGAAACGAGTGTCAGGAGCGGGGCCTCAGCATCTATGTGGGCCTCACCCACCACGGGGAGGAGGAGAAAAGCCTCCACATTAAAATGAGCGGCTGCCACGGCTTCTGCGAAATGGGCTGTCTGGTCCACATCGAACCCCTGGGCGTCATGTATGTCCGGGTAAAGCCCGAGGATTGCCACGAGATTGTGGAGCGTACCCTCTTAGGGGGCGAAATTATCGAGCGCCTGACCTATCATCAGGATGGCGTATCCTACCCCCGGCAGGAGGACATCCCCTTTTATAAAAAGCAGCACCGTGTGGTCCTCAAGGGCTGCGGTGCCAGCGATGCCGAGGACCTGGAGGAATACATCGCCAAGGACGGCTACCGCGCCTTTGAAAAGGCCCTGTTTGACATGTCCGGCGAGGCCATCTGCCGGGAGATCTCCGACTCCGGTCTCCGGGGCCGCGGCGGCGGCGGTTTCCCCGCCGGGCGCAAGTGGGAGAGTGTGCGCAAAAACGTCTCCGATGTAAAGTATATCGTCTGCAACGGTGACGAGGGCGACCCCGGCGCGTTTATGGACCGCTCCATCATGGAGGGCAATCCCCACTCCGTCATCGAGGGCATGATGATTGCCGGCGTAGCCACCGGCGCCACCGAGGGCTATATCTATGTCCGGGCCGAGTATCCTTTGGCCGTGGAGCGCCTGCAGGTGGCGATTGACAAGGCCACCCGGCTGGGCCTGCTGGGCGATAATATCATGGACTCCGGCTTCAGCTTCCATATGCACATCAACCGCGGCGCCGGCGCCTTTGTCTGCGGCGAGGGCAGCGCCCTCACTGCCTCCATTGAGGGCAAGCGCGGTATGCCCCGCACCAAGCCCCCCCGCACCGTGGATCAGGGCCTGTGGGGCAAGCCCACCGTTCTCAACAATGTGGAAACCTTTGCCAATGTCCCCGGCATTCTTAATAAAGGCGCCGGCTGGTACCGCTCCATCGGCACCGAAACAAGCTCCGGCACCAAGACCTTCGCCCTCACCGGCAATGTGGTCAATACCGGCCTGGTGGAGGTACCCATGGGCACCACCCTCCGGGAGATCATCTTCGACATCGGCGGCGGCATCCAGAACGGCAAGAAGTTCAAGGCCGTGCAGATCGGCGGCCCCGCCGGCGGCTGCCTCACCGAGGAGCATCTGGACCTGCCCCTGGACTTTGACTCCCTGAAGAAGGTGGGGGCCATTGTAGGCTCCGGCGGCCTGGTGGTCATGGACGAGGACACCTGCATGGTGGAGACCGCCCGTTTCTTCATGCACTTCACCCAAAACGAATCCTGCGGCAAGTGCGTTCCCTGTCGGGAGGGCACCAAGCGCATGCTGGAGATTTTAGACCGGATCGTGGCCAATGAAGGCTCCATCGAGGATCTTGACCTGTTGGAGAGCCTTTCCGACACCATCTCCACCACCGCCTTGTGCGGCCTGGGGCAGAGCGCCTGCAAGCCGGTGCTCAGCACCCTGCGCTACTTCCGGAAGGAATATCTCAACCATGTGGTAGACCACCACTGCCCCGTGTGCAACGGCCGCAAGCGCCGCCTGGAAATTAAGCCTGAGCTGTGCAAGGGCTGCGGCAAGTGCGCCCGGAACTGTCCCATGGAGGCTATTTCCGGCCAGCCCCGCACGCCGTATGTCATCGACAATGAAAAATGCATCCACTGCGGTGCCTGCTGGGGCGCCTGCCCCTTCGGGGCCATTGATGCCATCGAGGAGGAGGGTTAAGTCATGGCAAAAGGAATTATGATCATCGACGGCATCTGTGTCCCCTTTGACGGGGAAAAGAACGTCCTGGCCGTTGTGCGCAAGGCGGGCATCGACATTCCCACCTTCTGCTATTACTCCGATCTGAGCGTCTACGGCGCCTGCCGTATGTGCATGGTGGAGGACACTAAAACCGGCAAGATCGAGGCCTCCTGCTCCATGGAGCCCCGGGATGGCATGTCCATCCGCACTAACACTGCGGGGCTTTTAAAGCACCGGCGCATGATCCTGGAGCTGCTCCTGGCCTCCCACGATTGCAACTGCACCAACTGCGCCAAGAGCGGCAACTGCCGTCTGCAGGAGCTGGCCCAGCGCTTCGGTGTGCGGCATATTCGCTTTCCGGATACCCGCCCCCGCTATGAGATGGACTACACCAGCTACGCCATCTTCCGTGACCCCAATAAGTGCATCCTCTGCGGCGACTGCGTCCGGGTCTGCGAGGAGAAGCAGGGCCAGGGCATTCTGGACTTTGCCGGCCGGGGCAGCGAGCTGCAGGTAATGCCCGCCTTCGACAAGAAGCTCAGCGAGACCAAGTGCGTCAGCTGCGGCCAGTGTGCCGCTGTGTGTACCACCGGCGCCATCACCGTTAACGATCAGATCGGCACCGCCTGGAAGTCCATTCACGACCCCCAAAAGCGGGTGGTGGTGCAGATCGCCCCTGCCGTCCGGGTGGCCATCGGCGAGAAATTTGGCTATGCCCCCGGTGAGAACATCCTGGATCGAGTGGTCTCCGCCCTGAAGATCATGGGCGTGGACGAGGTATATGACACCAACTTTGCCGCCGACATGACCACCATTTCCGAGGCGGAGGAATTTCTCCAGCGGCTGCAGGCAGGCGGACCCTTCCCCATGTTCACCTCCTGCTGCCCCGCCTGGGTGAAGTATCTGGAGCTGAACGACCCCAAGTACCTGAAAAATATCTCCACCTGCAAGTCTCCCATGCAGATGTTCGCCTCCGTCCTCAAGGCCAAGTACGCAGAAAAGGACGCCTCCGACGGCCGCACCACCTATCACATTGCCATCATGCCCTGCACGGCCAAGAAAATGGAGGCCGCCCGAGACGAATTCTTCCACAACGGCACCCCGGATGTAGACCTGGTCCTCACCACCCGGGAGCTGGTGGATATGATCCGGGAGACAGGCATCCATCTGGACGAGCTGGAGCTGGAGTCCCCTGACCTCCCCTTCGGTTTGGGCTCCGGTGCGGCGGTGATCTATGGCGTCACCGGCGGCGTGGCGGAGTCCGTTGTGCGCCACTGCCTGCCCGATAAAACCAAAAATGCCCTGCGCCAGGTGCGCGTGTCCGGCATCCGGGGCGATGCACCCATTCGGGAGGTCACCTATGATGTAGACGGCACGGAGATCAAGATCGCCGTAGTCAATGGCCTGGTCCACGCCAAGGAGCTCATCGCCGATGTGGAAGCCGGCAAGCGCTTTTACCACCTGGTAGAGGTCATGAGCTGCCAGGGCGGCTGCGTAGGCGGTGCCGGGCAGCCCTACGGTCTCGCCGCCGCTAAAAAGGACCGAGGCAACGGCCTCTATGCCGCCGATGCCTCCGCTCTCTTCAAGCGCGCCGAAAAGAACCCCGTGGTCACCGCCATGCTCTCGGACTTCGGCCCCCAGTGGTGCCACGACCATCTCCATGTCCACTACCTAACCGAAGAATAATGCGCCGCATTTCGGGCCCGGGGCGCAGCCGGAGGGCTGCGCCCCGGGCCTATTCTTAGCTGCCCTATGTAATATTCCTGTTTCCTCGAGACCAGTGAATGATGCCACCGGTTCCGGTAATTCCCCCCTGTTTTTCCGCTTTTTGCCATAAATAGTCCTAATCTCTAAAATAAATAATCCGTATTTTACTTATGCCTTACATTGGGGTATACTACAGCATGTTTGAAAAATATTTTCCGAAAAAAAGGAGCGTAATACTATGAGCAGAACCATCGGTACCGTGGTGCGCGGTGTGCGTGCCCCCATTTTCCGTCAGGGTGACGATGTCGTTTCCATCGCCGCCGACACCGTTGTAAATGCCTTGGCTGAGGAGGGCATCACCCCCCGGGATAAGGACGTGGTCGCCATCACCGAATCCGTGGTGGCCCGCTGCCAGGGCAACTATGCCACCGTTCAGCAGATTGCCGCCGACGTGAAGGCCAAGACCGGCGGCAAGACCGTGGGCGTCACCTTCCCCATCCTCAGCCGCAACCGTTTCTCCCTCCTGCTCTCCGGCATTGCCTCCGGTGCGAAGAAGATCGTGCTGCTCCTCAGCTTGCCCTCCGATGAGGTAGGTAATCACCTGGTCAGCATGGATCAGCTGGACGAGGCCGGCGTGGACCCCTACCGGGACGTGCTGACCCTGGAGCAGTTCCGCAGCCACTTCGGCTCCGTAATCCATCCCTTCACCGGTGTTGACTATGTGGACTATTACCAGAGCCTCATCCAGGAGGCCGGCGCTCAGGTGGAAATCATTTTTTCCAACCGTGTCCAGTCCATCCTCCCCTATACCGACACCGTCATCTGCTGCGACATCCACACCCGCCAGCGCTCCAAGCGCCTGCTGAAGTCCGCCGGCGCCCGGTGTGTCCTGGGTCTGGATGACCTGCTCACCTCCTCCGTGGACGGCAGCGGTTATAACCCCCAGTACGGCCTTTTGGGCTCCAACAAGGCCGATGACGGCCGCGTGAAGCTCTTTCCCCGGGACACCATGGCCGTGGCTGAGGCGCTGGGTCAGGCTCTGTCCCAGCGCACCGGCAAGCACATCGAGGCCATGATCTACGGCGACGGCGCCTTCAAGGATCCCGCCGGCAAGATCTGGGAGCTGGCGGACCCTGTGGTCTCCCCCGGCTACACCAGCGGCCTCATCGGTACCCCCAATGAGCTGAAGCTGAAGTACCTGGCCGACAAGGACTTTGCCGATCTCAAGGGCGATGCCCTGCAGCAGGCCATTTCCGAGAAGATCCGTCAGAAGGATGCCAAGGTCTCCCTGGTGGGCAACATGATCTCCGAGGGTACTACCCCCCGCAACCTTACCGATCTCATCGGTTCCCTGTGTGACCTGACCTCCGGCAGCGGCGACAAGGGCACCCCCATCGTCTATATTCAGGGCTATTTCGACAACTATACCACCGACTAAGCCCTCTCCCATAGTCCATTTCCTTTTCTCTCTCTTTTTTCCTTTCCCGGCCGCGCAGGTATCTTGCCTGCGCGGCCACCCTTTTCTCACGCTGTGCTTGCCCTTTTCCCAGCCATACGGTATAATGGCCGCAGAGCGGCCATTATACTTTTATTTTACGCCATTTTTCTCCCGGCTTCGCCGGGAACCGAATAATATGGCATCATGCAAACAAAACTGATGGGAGGATTGTCATGCAGGACCTTTTGTTAGAGCAGCTGCAAGCCCGGAAAAATCGGAAGAACTACGCCCTGGTCACCATTGTGGATTCCTTCGGCAGCACCCCTCGCACCAGCGGCAAAATGCTGGTATATGAAGGGGGTCTGTCCAAGGGCACCGTGGGCGGCGGGCCTCACGAGCAGATGGCAAAGCAGGATGCTGTGCAGTGCATCCGCAGTGGCTGTAACGCTCTCAAAAGATATGAAATCAAGAGCGACGGCGAGGTTTGCACCGGCGGCATCAGCGTGTTCATTGAGGTATTCCGGGTGGCGCCGCTGCTGGTAGTGTGCGGCGGCGGCCATGTGGGGCGCAATCTCATCCCTATGGCCAAGATGGTGGGCTTTGATGTACTCCTGGTGGATACCCGCGCCCCGGAGATCATTTCTGAGTCTGTTTCTCTGGCCGATCGGTTTGAGCGCGTATCGGATTTTCGTTCCGGGCTGTGCGCTCTTGCTATTGAGCCGGAGGCTTACTATGTCCTTTGCGCCTACAGCCACGCCGCCGATTGTGCCGCTCTGCAGGCTGTGCTGGATAAGTCCTGGGCTTATGCCGGCATGGTAGGCAGCCGCACCAAGATCGACAGCATTTTCTCCCAGCTCCGCCAAAAGGGCTATACCAATGCGCAGCTTTCTCGGGTCCATACCCCCATCGGCCTGGACCTGGGCGGCGAGACCCCGGCGGAGATCGCCGTGGCCATTATGGCGCAGATCATTGCCATACAGCATGGAAAGCAAAAATAATTTTAAAGCATATTTTTTCGCAAGGCCTCTTGTTTTTTGAGAGGCTTTGCATTATACTATTGGTTGTTCTTGAAAAAGATGAACGGGTGGGATCGCATCCCCTGCGGTCCCGCCAATAGAAAAAAGGAGAATAGAATGATGAAAAGAATACTTGCTCTGCTTCTGGCAATGGTCATGTCCCTGACCCTGCTGGCCGGCTGTGGCTCCACCCAGCCGGATGCCCCCGTCTCCGATGTGAAGGCCGTCACCGTGGAGAAGGCCTCCTTCCCCCTGACCATCGAGGATCAGCTGGGCAATTCCGTCACTCTGGAAAAGCCCGCTGAGCGTATCGTATCCGGTTACTACATTTCCTCCTCCGCCTGCATCGCCCTGGGTCTGGAGAATAAGCTGGTGGGCACAGAGGAAAAAACCGATAAGCGTCCCATTTATAAGCTGGCCGCTCCCGAGCTCATTGGCAGCATCGCCAATGTTGGTTCCGCCAAGGCCTTTGACTTAGAGAACTGCCTGGGTGCCGAGCCCGATCTGGTAATCCTGCCCAAGAAGGCCAAGGATTACGCCAAAACCCTCAACGAAATGGGCATTGCCGCCGTAGTTGTCAATCCTGAGAGCCATGAGGCTTTGGTGGGTATGATTAAGCTCATCGCCAATCTCACCGGCAGCGAGGAAACTGCCGGCAAGCTCATCACCAGCTATAATGAAGTCCTGTCCAAGGTAGAGTCCGCCACCGCCAACCTGGACGACAGCAAAAAGCCCGTTGTCTATATGTGCAACAACAGCACTTATTTGGCCACCGCTCCCAAGGATATGTATCAGGCCTCCCTGGTTCGTTCTGTCGGCGGCAAGAATGCCGGTGATATCCTGGAGGGCGACAGCTGGACGGACGTATCCTATGAACAGATTCTCACCATGAACCCCGACATTATCATCATCCCCACCAATAACATGGCCAATGGCCAGCCCGATTTCACGGCGGCCGATGTGCTGGCCGATGCAAACCTCGCAGAGGTCACCGCTGTGAAGAATGGTGCGGTGTATAACATGCCCGCCGGCCTGGAGGCATGGGATTCTCCCGTTCCCTCCGGCGTGCTGGGAATGCTGTGGCTGCTGGCCACCGTCCACCCCGACCTGTATACCAAGGCCGAGTGTGCTGACTATGCCGCCAGCTTCTATAAGACCTTCTATGGCTTCGACATGGATAAGTCCATCATCACCGGCTAAACCGTGAAAAACTCCACCGTTCGCAGTCAAAAATATATAACGATTCTATTTGCGGGGGTGACCGCAGCGATCCTTTTCGCTGCGGTTATTTCCGCATGCGTGGGAAAATACCCCATCTCCTTTCAGGAGATCCTGCACATCCTGGTCGGCCGGGACGGTGTGTCTGACATGACCCGGCGGGTCTTTCTCACGCTGCGTCTGCCCCGTACCCTCATGGCCATTCTCTCCGGCATAGCCTTGGGTTTAGCCGGCAGTGTGTATCAGCTGATCTTTAAAAACCCACTGGCCTCCCCGGACATCATTGGGATAGCCGGCGGTGCCAATTTGGGTGCTGCCGCGGCCATTGTGCTTGTCAGCTCCTCCGGCGTTCTGCCAACGGCCATCGGCGCCTTTTGGGGCGGCCTGGCGGCGGTTGTGTGTGTGATGCTGCTGACCCGGGCCACCGGCTCCCGTTCCACCGCCACCTATGTGCTGGCAGGCATCGTTATCAACGCCGTATCCAAGTCTCTTATCATGGTGCTCAAATACTTTGCCGACCCTGACAATGAGCTGGCAGCCATGGAGTACTGGGAAATGGGCACCTTCGGCAATGTCACCACCTCCAAGGTGCTGTCCATTCTGCCGCTGTTTGCTATGGGGCTCATTGGCCTGCTGCTCCTCCGGCGGCAGATCGAGCTGATGGCCTTGGGCGATGAGGAATGTCGCGGATTGGGCGTGCGGCTGCGCCCCACCCGGGCAGCCGTGCTTCTGCTGAGCACTCTGCTGGTATCCTCTGTCATCTGTATCACGGGCCTGGTGGCCTTTGCCGGGCTCATTGCCCCGCACACCGCCCGTCTGATGCTGCGGCGCAATGATTCGCTCACTCTGCTGATGAGCGGTCTTATGGGTGCGCTGGTGGTGCTCTGCGCCGATATCCTAGCCAGGACACTGTACTCCTCGGAGCTGCCCATCTCCATTCTCACCACCGTTATCGGCGTACCGATCTTGGTGTATTTTATGTGCAAACGGGGAGGTGCAGCATGAGCGAGATGCTCTGTCTAAATCATATCTGCGTGTCCTATGGCAGCCGTCAGATACTGCATGGCATTGATCTTTCTCTCCAGCCCGGTGAGTTCTGTGCCCTGCTGGGGCTCAATGGCAGCGGCAAGAGCACTCTGCTCCATGGTCTGTGCGGCTTTCTGCCTATGGCGGGGCAAGTGCAGGTGAACGGAATCGATTGCACACGAATGCACGAAAAAAAGCGCGCACAGCTTCTGTCCTTCCTGCCCCAAACACCCAGTTTAGCCGGTGGGCGCACCACATTGGACGCCGTACTCATGGGGTATAACGCCCAGCTGGGCCTGTTTGACTCTCCCTCTGCCGCCCAGCGCCAAAATGCCTTAGCAATATTGGGGCGTTTCGGTTTGGCCGATCGGGCAGATGTAGATTTTGGTACCCTGAGCCAGGGGCAAAAGCAGCTGGTGCTGCTGGCTCGCAGCATGGTACAGGAGGCTCCGGTAATGCTCATGGATGAACCGGACAGCGCCCTGGATTTCACCAATCGCCACCATATGCTGCGCCTTATCCGTGACAGCATTCACAGCCAGCAGCGTTGCGGCCTTATCACCCTCCATGATCCTAACTTTGCCATGGCCTACTGTGATCGGCTGGTCCTGCTCCATGGCGGTGTCATTCAAGCTCAGATCACCATGGCCTCCGCCTCGGCGGAGGAGCTGCGTGAGCAGCTGTCGCTGCTATATGGCCCGGTGGAGGTTCTGTCCTATGGCGGCCGATTCTTCATGGTAGAAAAAGCGGATTTATAAAAAAAGGCTGTGCGGGCAAAGCTCCGCACAGCCTTTTTTACTTTTGCCGCAGATGCAGCGTAAAGGCCGTTCCCCGACCCACCGTGCTCTCCACGTGGATGGGGATGTGCAGCATATCCGCCGCCTTTCCTGCCAGATACAACCCCAATCCGCTGGAGGTGCGCTCCAGACGCCCGTTTTCCCCGGTATACCCCTTCTCAAAGATCCGGGGCAGGTCCTCCGGTGCAATGCCAATGCCCGTGTCGCTGATGTGCAGGGCATCCTCCTCTACGCAGATGGCGATGCTGCCGCCGGCAGGCGTATACTTAATGGCATTTGAGAGCAGCTGCTCCAGTATGCAGCCAAACCATTTTCGGTCCGTCACCACGGATATTTCTGTGGGAATATAGGTCAGCCTCAGCTTCTTCAGTACAAACTGTGCGGCATACTTGCGCACCGCCTCCCGAATCAGCTCATCCAGCTTGTATTCCCGGATTACCAGGTCGTTCTCCCCGCTGCTCAGCCGCAGGTACTGCAGCACCATGTCCACATACTGCTCCATGCGGAATAGCTCCGCCCCCATGGCCCGATGCTCCGGGCTCTCCGTCCCCAGATACAGCTTCATCACCGCCATCGGCGTCTTGATCTGATGCACCCAGGTGGTGTAGTAGTCCAGCATATCCTGCCGCTGGGCCTCCTGGGTGGCCGTCTCCTGCCGGAGCTGCCTTCCCAGCCTGCGGATCATATCCCCGTAGTCCGCCTGCTCCAGGGTCTTTTCCTCGGGCAGGTCGTTCCACTCGGTCAAAATAGCCTCCCGCAGCCGCAGCCGCTCCCGAGCCGCCTGCATTTCCCTGCGCAGGTCCAGTCCCAGCAGCAAAAGCCCCAGAGCCAGCGTCAGCGCCCCGGCATACAGCAGCGGCTCCCACATGATGCGGTACAGGTAAAACACCGCCCATTCCGTCAAAACCGTCAGCACCCACAGCAAAATCGCCACCCGGTTTTTGCGCAGGCAATCCCGCAGGACCGCCCCCCTGCGTCCCTTTCTCATAGAATGATGTACCCCCTGCCCGGCTTTGTGAGGATCACGCCCTCCAGGCCGCCCTCCTCCAGCTTTTTCCGCAGCCTCGCCACATTTACCGTCAGGGTATTTTCCTCCACATATAGGTCGCTCTGCCACAGGTGCATCATCAGCTCCTCCCGGCTCACGATCTTCCCCCGATTCTCCAGCAGCAGCTGTAAAATGCGAAATTCGTTCTTTGTCAGCTCCACCCGGCCCTTTTCCGTATGCAGGCAGCCATCGCCCAGGCTCAGGGTGGCCCCGCAGAATTCCACGGTCTGCCCTGCCCCGGTGATCTCATAGGTCCGCCGCAGCACCGCCTGCACCTTGGCCGTAAGGACCATGGGGTCCACGGGCTTGGCGATGAAGTCGTCCCCGCCCATGTTCAGGGCCATGACGATGTTCATGTTGTCCGACGCAGAGGAGAGAAACACCACCGGTACCGCCGAAATCTCCCGGATCTGGCTGCACCAGTAGTACCCGTCCCGGTAAGGAAGCTTAATATCCATGAGCACCAGCTGCGGCTGGCAGGCGGCAAATTCCCCCAAAACATCCGCAAAATCCTCCACGCACCGCACCCGGCTTCCATAGCTCTCCAGCAGCTTCTGCACCGCCAGGGCCAGGGCCCGGTCATCCTCCACCAGCAGGATCTGATACATGCCTTTCCTCCTCCCACGGGCATAAGCCGCCCCCCAACCAGGTGGCTTTCGCCCATAATAAACCATGTCATTGCGAGGCCAGTTCGCAAACTGGTCGTGGCAATCCGCATCCCCGTCCCCTCGGCTCCCTTGCCTAAAGGGGGCTGGCACGGCGAAGTCGTGACTGGGGGATTCTTCCCCGCACTCCCTGCAAAAACCTGTCATTGCGAAGCCGGTGCGCACACCGGCTGTGGCAATCCGCATCCCCGTCCCCTCGGCCCCCTTGCCTAAAGGGGGCTGGCACGGCGAAGCCGTGACTGGGGGATTCTTTCCCCGCACCGCACCTTCTTGTTACGCTTCCGTAGGGGCCGATGCCCACATCGGCCCGCCCCACCGCACTACCTGTAACCGTCCGTAGGGGCCGGCGTCCTCGACGGCCCGTTTTGCCGCACCTCTTGTTATGCTTCCGTAGGGGCCGATGCCCACATCGGCCCGCCCCACCGCACTACCTGTAACCGTCCGTAGGGGCCGGCGTCCTCGACGGCCCGTTTTGCCGCACCTCTTGTTATGCTTCCGTAGGGGCCGATGCCCACATCAGCCCGCCGTACCGCACCATCAATAATGCTTCCGTAGGGGCGGACGCCTCTGTCCGCCCCCTACGCCTTACCGCACGATCTTATAATAGGTTCGGGCCGTGGCCATATAGATCAGCGTGTACACCGCCGCAAATACCCCGAAGGTGACAAGTGAGCAGACCACAAACAAGCTCGTGCTGGACAAAAGCAAAATGTGCAGCACCTTCTCCAAAATGGGAAATGCAAAGGCCAAATGCATCCCCGCCACCACCAGCGGCAGGAAAAATACCAGCAGCACCTGGCTGTTGATGGTGCTTTTCACCTCCCGGCGGCTCATGCCCACCTTCTGCATGATCTGGAACCGGACCCGATCCTCGTAGCCCTCGGAGATCTGCTTATAATACACGATCAGCACCGTGGCAAACAGGCACACCAGTCCCAAGATAATGCCCAAAAACAGCAGGGCGCCGCACATGGCCGTCACGGACTCCCGGGCGCCCCACACGGTGTTGCCGGTGATGACCAGACTTTCACCCGGCTCCTGCTGCTGGGGAAAGGCCGCCTCCTTCAGGTACGCCTCCACATCCCGCTCCAGCTTTTCTCCTACATCACCGTTGGCTCCCCGGCCCGCAAAGCTCGCCGCGATACGCCGGGTGTAGTCCGAGGCCGCATTCCCATAGACCTGCTTTTGCTGCGCATACAGCCGCGCCAGCACGCTCTCGTCTGCCACCACCACGCCGTAGCAGTTGGTGGACACCTCCTCCATGCCGGACCGAACGGGGAACTCGGGCAGCACGGTTTTCACCCGATAGCTGTCCCCCTCTATGGTGATCTCCGTCCGGTCAAAGTCCTTCTGTCGGATATCCATGGGGCACACGGCAATTTCGTTCTCGGCCAGGTTCAGCTCCTCCCCGCCCAGGCTGCGGTACATCTCCTGGGTGATATAGGTCATCACGCTGAGCCCCTTGAGACTATCGGCGGCGTTGCCGTCCGCCTGCCGGCAGTACAGGCCGCCGTTTTCATTCCTATAGGAAACCGTCAGATACTCCTGGAGGGCTATCTCCTTTATGGTCAGGCCGTTTTTTTCTGCCCCCTGCTCCACGGCCCGGAGCAGGGTCTCCCGGGGCATATCCTCCGAGTGCAGCAGCCGGCCCTCATCGCTCCACTGCAGATACCGCGCGGAGAGATAGTAATCCTGGGGATAGTTCCGTTTCACCGTCTCCTCCGCCCCGGCATACAGGCTCACAGTGGTGGAGATCATCACCAGCACCCCTGTGGCCAGAATTGCGATGGAGGCCAGGCCCACGGCGTTCTGCTTCATGCGGTAGAGAAGACCCGAAACGGCAGGCATGTGTTTTTTATTATAATAGAACCTTTTGTTCTTTTTCAAGGCCTTCAGCACAAAAATACTCCCGGCCACAAACAAAAAGTAGGTGCCGATGATCACCAGTATCACCGCCACGAAGAACAGGACAAGGGCCTTCAGGGGGTTCTGGGTGGTAAGGGAGATGTAATAGCCCCCGCCCAGGGCCAGCAGGCCCAGCACCAGCAGCGGCCACTTGACCTTGGGCTCCCGCTCGCCTGCATTGGCAGAGGAGAGCAGCTCTACAGGCTTCATCCGGGCGATGGTCACGCAGTTGACGCCGTAGGCAGCCACATCCAGCACCAGGAAGAAGGTCCCGGACAGGGCCAGGCTCCTGGCGTTTATAAAGTAAAAGCCCAAAACGATCTCCGCGTTCAGCAGCTGGCAGATGAGCAGGGAGCAGAGCTTGTAAAACAGCACCCCTATTGCAAGCCCCAGCACCACGGATGCCAGGCTGCTGAGGGCTGTTTCGTGGAAAAGCACCCGGCAGATGTGCCGCTTTTCTAGGCCCAAAATATTATAAACGCCAAACTCACGCTTGCGCTGCTTCATGAGAAAGCTGTTGATATAAAACAGCAGAATTACCGACAGCAGCATCATCACCACCACGCCGATGGACATGAACACCTCAATGTATTGCCCGCCCCGCAGCTGCAGGATGCGCTCGTCCGCCCGGAGGGTGAACACAATGTAAAACACGCATAAAAGCCCCGCCTCGGACAGAATACGCGGAAGGAAAAACCGGCGGTTCTTGCTGATGTTGCTCCGGGCCAGCTTCAGAAAAAATCCCGTTTTCATTCAGCGTCCCTCCCTGTGCGGAGCATGGTCAGGGTATCGCTGATCTTTTTATAGAGCTGCTGATCGCTGCACTCGCCCCGGTAAATTTGATGGAACACCACACCGTCCCGGATGAACAGCACCCGCCCGGCATGGGAGGCGGCATCCACGGAGTGGGTGACCATGAGGATGGTCTGACCCTGGCCGTTGACCTTTTCAAACATCCGCAAAAGGTCCGCCGAGGACGCGGAATCCAGGGCGCCGGTGGGCTCGTCCGCCAAGAGCAGCTTGGGGCCGGCGATCATGGCCCGGGCCACGGCGGCGCGCTGCTTCTGGCCGCCGGATACCTCATAGGGGAACTTGTGCAGGATGTCCTCGATGCCCAGAGATTGGGCCAGGGGCAACAGGGTCTGCTGCATCTCCTGCACACCTTTTCCCGCCAAAACCAAGGGCAGGAGGATATTGTCCTCAATGGAAAAGGTATCCAGCAGGTTAAACTCCTGGAATACAAAGCCCAGGTTGTCCCGGCGGAAGGCGGCTAGGTCCCGCTCAGGGATAGTCTCCAGACTTTTGCCTGACAAAAGCACCTCTCCGGCCGTGGGCCTATCCAGGGCCGCCAGAATATTCAGCAGAGTGGTTTTGCCGGAGCCGGACTCACCCATGATGGCCACATACTCCCCCTCCTGCACGGAAAAGGACACGCCCTTCAGGGCCTGGACCCGGTTGCCGCCTAATCGGGTGGTATACGTTTTTTTAACGTCACTTACCTGTAAAATTTCCATATCGTACCTCCGAAGTTCTTTTTTACAGGCTTATTTTACCGCTCTTTTCTCCCCTGCGCCATTGCATAGGGTGACAGCCCTGTGACAAATTTGTCACAGCCGCTTATGCGCCTGTGGAGCCGTTATTTCTGACGGCTTAAAGCTTGCCCGTCCGTTCCGCCCATACCTGAAAAAAGATTCTTTTTTCATAGCATTTGATATAGTATATTGTCTCTGATAGATACTACTTGCTATACATCATCCAGCGTTATATGCTGCTTCAGCCGTTTGTCAAGTATACCCCCGCAAAGCAGCAGGGACGGAGCTGTGCTCCGTCCCTGCTGCCGCCGGTAAAATGGAGCCGCGCTCTACTCCCCGGTAAAATTCTTTTACCTGCCGCCGCGGCTGCTGAGCTTGCCCAGGTAGCGGTAGATGCTGGCCTCGGAGCTGTGCAGCTCCTTGGCCACAAAGCTCACGGACCCCTTCAGCAAAAATACGCCCTTGCGGTCCAAAATCTCCATGATCTCCATCTTTTCATCCTGGTTCAGCCGGTCCACATCCACAGGATAGTTGGCCACCACCGAAGACACGATGCTGGCGGTGGCGCCGGCGATGGAGGTGGGGAAGCCCTGCTCCCGGGGCGACTCCGAGGGGTCGTTTTCATCCACGATGAGGCTGGTGCCGCTGGGCTCCGCCGGAGTCAGCGCCCCGCCGCACAGATCCATCACCTGCTTGCTCAGCGCCTGGTAACGGCTGCTGTCAAAATTGATGCACAGCAGGCCCACCACGCTGCCGCTGCGGTCCTTGATGAACATGCTGTTGGAGTGCATCTTCTTGCCGGTGACGGAGGTGCTCTCAAAGGAAAGCACATAGTCCTGGGTCTCATACAGACGGCCGGAGAGGAACTCCAGCATCTTATTGCTCAGGGGAGAGCCCAGATGCCGGCCCGTCAGCTCGCCGTTGGAGATGGCGATGATCTGGTTGGAATCCTCTGTCAGCTCGTGAAGAGCCACCTCATAGTCCGGGCCCAGAATATGGCCCAAAAAATCTACCAGCAGTGTATAGTGCCGCCGAATCTCTTTATCCATACAATCTTCCTCCTGCTCCGCTGAAATACCTTACTCGCCCTGTTTTTGTTGTGTCTCGTCGGCGGCGTGGGCGTCGTCAGCGGCGGGAGCCTCTGTGGCTTGGATGTGCTGCAGCTCTTCTTCCTCCAGTACCCGGTAAGCCACCTTACCCACCAGGGTCTTGGGCAGCTCGTCCCGGAACTCGATGTCGTAGGGCATGGCGTACTTAGCGATGTGCTTGCGGCAATAGCTCATAAGCGTATCCTTGGTGGCCTGGCTCTTTTCAACGCCGGGCTTCAGCATCACAAATGCCTTCACCTTCTGCATGCGGTAGGCGTCCGGCACACCGATGACGCAGCTCATCTGTACATCCTCATGGGCATCCAGAATATTCTCGATCTGACCGGGATAGACATTGTAGCCGGAGGAGATGATCATCCGCTTGGCCCGGCCGCGGAAATAGATGAAGCCCTCGTCATCCATGGTGCCCAGGTCGCCGGTATACACCCAGGTGAGGCCGTCGTCGTGCCTGCGCAGGGTCTGGGCGGTCTCCTCGGGATGGTTCATATACTCCTTCATCACTGTGGGGCCGGCCAGCAAAATTTCGCCCTCCGTGCCGTAGGGCACCTCCTCATCGGTGCCGGGCTTGACGATCTTGATATAGGTGTCCGGGAAGGGCAGGCCAATGGAGCCCTCCTTGTACATATTCACCGGCGTCAGGCAGCAGGCGGTGACAGTCTCGGTGGTACCGTAACCCTCCCGCACCTGCACAACGGCGTGGTGGTCATAAAGGAACTTATCAAACTTCTTCTTCAGCTCAATGGACAGGCTATCTCCGCCGGAGAAAACGCCCTTGAGGCTGGAGAGGTCGGCATTATCCATGCTGGGCAGGCGCAGCAGCGCCTCATACAGGGTGGGGACACCGGCAATAAAATTGCACTTATACTTCACGATCTGCTTGGCATAGCTCTTGGCGGTGAACCGGGGAATGAGAATGCACCGGCCGCCGCTGGCCAGCATGGAGTGGACGCACACGCCTAGGCCGAAGCCATGGAACAGAGGCATAGCCGCCAGCATCCGGTCTCCGGGGCGGAACATGGGGTTGGTGGCGATGATCTGCTTGGCCAGGGCATTGAAATTCCCATTGGTGAGGACGATGCCCTTGGTGGTGCCGGTGGTGCCGCCGGAGTAGAGGATCACCGCCGGGTCGTCTGCCTTGCGGTCCACCCGAAAGTTCTTATAGAAGCAGTGGCGGCTGAGATCCATGAACTCCTTCCATCGGATGACAGGGGCATCCTCGGGGATCTTCTGAATCTTGCGGCCCTCCGTGAGCATATAGCCCGCACGGACGGGCTGGCTCAGGGCATCCTTCACGGAGGCGATGATGATATTCACGATGCCGGTATTTTGGCGGATATGTTCAAACTTATTATAGAACTGGTCCAGGGTGATGGCGGTGATGGATTGAGATTCATTGAGATAGAACTCAATCTCTTTTTCCGCCGACAGAGGGTGGATCATGTTAGCGATGCCCCCCACCAGGTTTACGGCGTAGAACATATAGATGGCCTGGGGGCAGTTGGGCATGGCGATGGTCACCTTGTCCCCGGCCCGGATGCCCAGCACCTTCAGGCTCTTGGCGCAGCGCTCGATCTCCTGGATCATCTTTTTATAGGTGGTGGACTTGCCCATAAAATCAAAGGCAACGCTGCCGGGATACGCCTGGGCCACCAGCTCCAGCGCCTGGAACATGGAGCCGCCGAAATACTCCAGATGCATGGGTACATCCCCCATATGGGCGGCCCAGGGGGTCTTGACTTCACTCATACTGCACTTCCTCCTTCATAGGCTTTTCCAGCTCCCAGGGATGCTCCAGCAGATATTTCAGGAGCCGGACAGATTTGGAATAATAATACCCATCGGCCAGACGCTCATCGATGGTCAATCCCAGGTCCAGCGTCTCCCTCATGGCAGCCTGCCCCTGATCATCGAAGAAGGGCCGCAGAGCCTTTTCACCGATGATGCAGAACAGGGAGCAGGTGCCCCAGTTGGTCAGGTGGTGATAGCCGCACTTGAGCTTGATGGATCCCAGGTTGGACAGCACCACGGAGCTGTAATAGGGGTCGGTTGCAATCATGTCCTGGGGAACCCAGCCGTGCTTATCCAGGAACATGATAAACTTCACGGCGGCCTTGCCCAGCCAACGGGGCAGCTTATTAAGAATATCCATGTTCTCCGTGGAGGAGTCCACCTTCTCGCTGCGGCACTCCGTCACCTGGCTGCGGATGTATTGGTGTACATCCTGCAGGCAGAAATCCTCCCGGCTATGCAGGAAGGCCAGTGCCTCGGCACCCTTGTCGGAAAACTGCTTTTTCACCACGAAGGAGGCGGACACCTCGTTGCGCTGGTAGAAATTGCTGTTGACTATGAATCGGTTCAGCTTAGGCCGCAGCGTGATGGTTTTGATGAGGGCCGCCACCACAATGTGAAACATGGTGTAGGGGAACTCCGTTTCCGTCTCGTTGAGCCTTGCCAGGTACTCGTTCATGGCCGTCAGATCCACCCGCAAGGAGATGTATGCCTCGTTGTCGCAACGGTTGGGATAGATGATGCCGGTGATAAAATGCAGAGAATCCAATTCCCGCAGCAGCCGTCCATCCCGGCGGTCGCCCCGGCGCTTTTTTTGCTTTTCCATTTTTACTCCTGTTGTTTATTTTTTAGACTGATAAAAATTTCTTCCCACTATAAAACACAGTATAGCAAATCCAAAGCCGTTTTTCCAGTATAAATTTTTAGGATAGGCAAAAAATCCGCCCGGGGGCATGGCGGGGTGTGGTTATCCCGCCGCCGAGAACCATTGCATTTCACATCATGTGTCATGCCGACCGTGGCTCCCTTTCTTTCCCCGGCGAAAGAAAGGGAGGAAAGAACGCCGCCAAAACCAAGGTTTTGGAATCCTTTCCGCGGGCGGGGAACGGGTCGTGTCGAAATCTTTCAGCCCCGCGAATTGGAATATGCAAATTCAATCCTTGCTTTCGTATAGCCTCTGCGTCTCTCTCCGCGATGCGCTCCGCGCTTGTGCTGCCTTAGCGGGACAGGGGAAATCTTTGCGTCTACCGTGTGGCGCGATGTGGACATCGCATCCTACGCACATCTACCAAAACCATCCGTAGGGGCCGGCGTCCCCGACAGCACGCCCACCGCACCTCCTGTGAAAATGTCATTGCGATGCCAGCGACATTCGTTTTCAGGCTTCGCAATCCGTCTCCCCCATCCCCATATTTCCTCAAAAAAAGGGGCCCTGCCATCCCGGCAGGGCCCTTTTTCAAAACAATTAACTTTATCAGAAATCCGCGTTGCCCACGGTGCGGGGGTGCAGCTCCACGTCCCGGATGTTGCTCACGCCCGTGAGGTACATAACCATCCGCTCAAAGCCCAAGCCGAAGCCTGCGTGCTTGCAGGTGCCATAGCGCCGCAGGTCGCAGTACCACCAGTAGTCCTCCGGGTTCATCCCCAGGTCCCGGATGCGCTTTTCCAGCATCTCCAGCCGCTCCTCGCGCTGGCTGCCGCCCACGATCTCACCGATACCGGGTACCAGGCAATCCGCCGCGGCCACGGTCTTTCCGTCATCGTTCATGCGCATATAGAAGGCCTTGATCTCCGCCGGATAATCCGTCACAAACACGGGACGCTTGAACACCTCCTCCGTCAGGAAGCGCTCGTGCTCCGTCTGCAGATCCGTGCCCCAATCCACCTTAAAGTCGAACCGGTCGTTGTGCTTTTTCAGGATCTCCACCGCCTCGGTGTAGCTGATGCGGCCAAAGTCGCTGGAGGCCACATGCTCCAGCCGCTCCTTCAGCCCCTTATCCACAAAGCTGTTGAAAAATTCGACCTCCTGAGGGCACTTTTTCAGCACACTGGAAATAATATACTTGATCATGGCCTCCGCCACGTCCATGTCCCCCGCCAGATCGCAGAAGGCCATCTCCGGCTCGATCATCCAGAACTCGGCAGCGTGGCGATGGGTGTTGGAGTTCTCTGCCCGGAAGGTGGGGCCGAAGGTGTATACATCGCCAAAGGCCATGGCAAAGTTCTCGGCGTTCAGCTGGCCGGAGACCGTGAGGCTGGTCTTTTTGCCGAAGAAATCCTGGCTGTAATCCACCTGTCCGTCCTCGGTCCGGGGCGGGTTCTCCAGGTCCAGGGTAGTCACCTGGAACATCTCGCCGGCGCCCTCGCAATCGGAGCCGGTGATGATGGGGGTCTGCACATACACAAAGCCCCGGTTCTGGAAGAACTCATGCACCGCGTAGGCTGCCACGGAGCGCACCCGGAAGGTAGCGGAGAACAGGTTGGTCCGGGGACGCAGGTGCTGGATCGTGCGCAGGAACTCCACGCTGTGGCGCTTTTTCTGCAGGGGATAGTCCGGAGCGGACTTGCCCTCCACCTCCACACGGCTGGCCTTTACCTCCAGGGGCTGCTTGGCCTCCGGAGTCAGCACCACGGTGCCATGCACCACCAGCGCTGCACCTACATTCTGACCTGCGATTTCCTTATAATTATCCAGCACAGAGGCGTCCAGCACCACCTGCAGATTCTTGAAGCAGGAGCCGTCGTTCAGCTCGATAAAGCCAAAGCCCTTCATATCCCGGATGGTCCGCGCCCAGCCGCATACCACCACTTCCTTGCCGTCCAGGCTCTCCCTGTCGGCAAACAGGGCGGCGATTCTCATTCGTTCCATAGTAATATCCACCTTTGTTTATCGTTTTTAACAGCATGTACCATTATAAACACTTTTTTTTAATTTGGCAACACATTTCCTCTTGACAAATAGGAATAAGTGTGAGAATATAAGCACAAGTTTAGATTATAAATATTTGTTTATGAAGGGAGGCTGCCATGACACAGCGTGAGAGACAGATCCTCAACTGGATCGAGGCGGATCCTATGATCTCCCAGCAGGAGCTGGCGGACCGGGCGGGCATCACCCGCTCCAGCGTGGCGGTGCACATCTCCAATCTGATGAAAAAGGGCTGCATCGCCGGCAAGGGGTATATTGTGACACGCAGCCCCTATGTCACCGTAGTGGGCGGCATGAATATGGACATCGGCGGCCGGCCCTATAAGACCCTGGTGGGTAAGGACTCCAATCCCGGTGCCGTGCGCATGAGCCCCGGCGGCGTGGGCCGGAACATCGCCCACAACATGAGCCTCATGGGCCTGGATGTGCGGCTGGTCACGGCCTTCGGCGACGACGTGTACGCCCAAAAGCTGGCGGCAGTATGCGGCGAGCTGGGCATCGACATCTCCCAATCTCCGGTGATCCCCGGTGGCCACACCTCCACCTACCTGTTCATCAACGATGAGGCCGGGGATATGCAGCTGGCTGTGGCGGACATGGACATTTACGAGAATCTCACCCCCGGGGAGCTGGCCAGCCGCCGCCAACTGCTGGACGGCAGCCAGGTGGTGGTGCTGGACACCAACCTCCCGGCGGAGAGCATTGCCTGGGTGGCGGAGAACTGTAAAGCTCCTATCTTTGCAGATCCGGTCTCCACCGCTAAGGCCGAGAAGCTCCAACCCGTTCTGGGAAGGCTGCACACCCTCAAGCCCAACCGCCTGGAGGCGGAGCTGCTGTCCGGGGTGAAAATTACCGACGATGTGAGCCTGCACCGAGCGGCGGATGCCCTGCTGAAAACAGGGCTGCACCGGGTGTTCATCTCCCTGGGGGCCGATGGGGTCTTTGCTGCTGACCACAGCGGACAGAGCTTGCAGCTGCCGGCCCTGAAGGGAGGCATCGTCAGCACCACCGGCTGCGGCGACGCCTTTATGGCGGCACTGGCCTGGGCCTATCTCCAGGGCAGTGACCTGGAAAAATCAGCCCGAGCAGGCCGGGCGGCGTCTACCATCACCATGGCCAGCGCCGACACCATCAGCGCCGTCATGAGCGAGGATGCGCTGCTGAGGCACATGTAAATCCGTTTCAACAAACTACATTATACATAGTATAAACAGGAGGTATTTCATTATGCTGAACCGTTATCTGGACATTGCACCCGAAGTGAAGAAGGCCCTGGATGAGGGCAAGCCCGTTGTGGCTTTGGAGAGCACCATCATCTCCCACGGCATGCCCTATCCCCAGAACAAGGAGACGGCCCTGAAGGTGGAGGAGATCATCCGCTCCTGCGGCGCCGTGCCCGCCACCATCGCCATCATCGGCGGCCGCCTGAAGGCGGGCCTCACCGCAGACGAGATCGACTACCTGGGTAAGGCCGGCCACGCCGTGACCAAGGCCAGCCGCCGGGATCTGCCCGTGCTGGTGGCCAAGGGCATGGACGGCGCCTGCACCGTCACCACCACCATGATGATCGCCGCCATGGCGGGCATCAAGGTCTTTGCCACCGGCGGCATCGGCGGTGTGCATCGGGGCGCGGAGACCACCATGGACATCTCTGCCGACCTGGAGGAGCTGGCTAAGACCCCCGTGCTGGTGGTTTGCGCCGGCGCCAAGGCCATTTTGGACCTGGGCCTGACCCTGGAATATTTGGAGACCAAGGGCGTTACCGTTATCGGCTACGGCACCAAGGAGCTGCCCGCCTTCTATACCCGCTCCTCCGGCTTCGGTGTGGACTATGAACTGGACACCCCTGAGGAGGTGGCCACGGCCTTCCATGTGAAGCAGGTGCTGGGCCAGGAGGGCGGCCTGCTTGTGACGAACCCCATTCCCGAGGAGTATTCCATGGATCCCGCCGTCATTAATAAGGCCATCGACGAGGCTGTGGCCGAGTGCAAGGCCAAGGGCGTACACGGCAAGGAGACCACCCCCTTCCTGCTGGCCAAGGTAAAGGATCTCACCGGTGGTGACAGCCTGGACAGCAACATCCAGCTGGTGTATAACAACGCCCGTGTAGCTTCCGCTATTGCCTGCTCCCTGAGCAAGCTGGAGAAGCAGGGATGAACGTGGCGGTCCACACCGCATTGCTGATATGGCTCGCAGGTGTCAACGTAGTGACCTTTGCCCTGTACGGCATTGACAAGCACAGGGCTAAAAAGGGGCGCTGGCGCACCCCGGAAAGGACGCTCCTGCTGCTGCCGCTGTTGGGCGGCAGTGTGGGCGGCATACTGGGTATGGCAGCCTTTCACCACAAAACCAGGCACTGGTATTTTCGCGTGGGCCTGCCGGTGATATTTCTATTGCAGGCAGCGGCGGCTGTGTACCTGGCGGCAAGGTAAGGCAATAAGGCGACCAAACAACAAAAAGCACTTTTGGGAGGATAGTGAACCGGCCAAAATAGTGCAAGCAGCAAGAAAAACCTTTTAGAAAAAATATTCTTTGATAGGAGTGGCGCAGCTGCAGCTGCGCCACTCCTATTTTGGATATAAAAGGCTTTTGGATACAAAGGGCAGCCACCGGCATGGTTCGGTGGCTGCCCTTTGTATCCAAAGCGGCGCAGCCGCA
>ERZ773224.1832-NODE-1832-length-24333-cov-4.504407_pt1 | contig 24333 bp, 20 predicted proteins | sample MGYA00580526_ERZ773224 | MGnify/ENA primary metagenome ERZ773224 (study PRJEB29015, sample SAMEA2737743) | human gut metagenome | biome: human gut; feature: human-associated habitat; material: faeces | place: China | collected 2012 ... | reverse complement strand
GATTGAACCGCCGTGTACCGAACGGTACGCACGGTGGTGTGAGAGGTCGGGAAATCACTCAGATTTCCCTCCTACTCGATTGCGTAAGAAGATCTTTACAGGTTGTATATGAGAAATGAATGTTGTATAGTATCTGCAAGAAATATCTTCTTTCGTGAATGTTATAAATGTTGGTTTCGTTACTTTTATTATATAACAATTGGATTTAAAGGGGATTATAATGACGCGGTAAAAAACAAAGGAGAAGAAAACAAACATGAGAATTTTTTTGGCGGAAGATGAACAGGATTTAAATGCCATTATTGTTCAAAAACTGACTGAGGATGGTTACAGTGTGGATCATTGTTTTGATGGCAGGACAGCAATAGATATCCTTTCCTGTACGGAGTATGATGCAGTGATTCTTGATATTATGATGCCAAAAGCAGATGGATTTACAGTGCTGCGTGCGCTGAGGGGAATGGGAAAGACAACACCGGTGCTATTTCTGACAGCAAAGGACGCTGTTTCGGACAGAGTAAAGGGATTAGACAGTGGAGCAAATGATTATCTTGTGAAGCCATTTTCGTTTGAAGAGTTGTCAGCACGTCTGCGCGCAATGATGAGGGGATCTTTCGGAGTTACTGACAATGTTTTGCATATTGCGGATCTTTCTTTGGATTGCACTTCCCACAGGGTAATGCGGGGGGGAAAAGAGATCACATTATCGGCTAAAGAATATGCCATGCTGGAATATTTCATGTACAATCAGGGGCGTGTGCTGTCTCGTGAGATGATAGAGGATCATGTCTGGAATTTTGATTACGAAGGGGGCACGAATATAGTGGATGTTTATATCAGCTATCTTCGAAAAAAAGCTGATTCATACAGTCCGTGGAAGAGGATTTATAATGAGAGAGGAAATTTAAGATATGGGGAGATTCTCAATCCGTCTGAAAATAACAATCTGGTTTACTGCAGCATTGGTGGTAATAGTACTATTTGCATATCTGATGATTTTTGTCGTCAGCCGTCAGATTTTGATAAAAACAATACAGGATAGTCTGGTGGAGACAGTGGAAAATAATGTGGATGAGATTGAATATTTTTCTGGGATGGATGAAATCCGTACAGATGCGGATATTGATTATTTGATTGATTACCGGAAAGGATATCTGGAAATTGACGACGATTTTCTGAGCAAGGTAAATGAAGTCTATACAGGATTGTATGATGAAAAGTTAAGGCTTATTTATGGAGAAAATCCAATAGCTGCAAAAGTGGCAGATCTGGAATTTGTGGATTCCGAGATTCAAAAAGTAATGAAGGATGGAACGGGGTATTATATTTTTGACCGGAAACTCACAGCAGAAGGACTTAACGGATTATGGCTTCGTGGAGTGGTATCAGAGGAACAGGGAGAGCGTCAGAGCTTTGGGATTATGCGGATTGCACTGGTTCTTCTGCCGGTTCTGGTCGTAATAGCATCTGCGGGAGGATATTTTATTGCTGGACGTACATTAAATCCAATTCAGAAAATAGCTAGGACTGCAAGAAAGATTGGAGAACAGGCAGGAGCAAAAATTATAATTGGACGCAGGGTTCTTTATTCGGTAGAAAAAGTCAAAAATTACCTCTCATATCTGGAAGAATAACACCCTTTTTCATTTATGTTTCTTGTGATATATGGTATAATATTTATAGACATAACCACGTCATGAGAACAAAAAGGAGGCTATTACAGAAAGGAATGTTTCTCATGGCAAATAGCAGAAAAGACCATAAAGGAAGAAAATTAAGAGAGGGCGAAAGCTGGCGTAAAGATGGTAGATACAGTTACCGTTATACAGATATAAGAAGCGGAAAACGTCTGACAGTATATGCAAAGGATTTACCGGAATTAAGGGAAAAGGAAAAGCAGATTGCAAAAGACTTGGAAGATAACATTTTAACTGATGGAGCAATCAAAAAACTTACTCTTAATAAATTGTTTGAAAGATATATGTCTACTAGGGAGCTGAAAGAATCTACTAGAGCAAATTATCTGAAAACATGGGAGAAACCCCGTAAAATCAGGGTTTGCAAAAAAATCTAAAAAAATTAGCACTCACCTCTTGACAGTGCTAATAAATAGTGCTATAACATAGTCAAGAACAAAGGAAGGGAATAAAAAGAGAACAGGAAATGAAGTTCCCAAGTGTTCCTAAACCTCCCAGTTCCAAGGAAACAAGGTAAACAAGCATGAGGCATTCACAGACGTGGATGCATGTAAGAAAAGGAGAGATGACTTATGTTGATGCCTAGTATTTTTGGAGAGAATTTGTTTGATGACTTTTTTGGAGATTTCCCATTCTACGATGACCGCGATATGCGTAATGTAGAGAAGAAATTATATGGTAAACACGCTGGACGTGTGATGAAGACCGATATCAAGGAAATGGATAACGGATACGAGTTAGAGATTGATCTGCCTGGCTTTAGCAAGGATGAGATCAAGGCTTCCTTAGAGAATGGTTACTTAACCATCAGTGCCGAGAAGGGACTTGATAAGGAAGAGAAGGAGAAGGAGAGCGGACATTACATCCGCAAGGAGCGTTATGCAGGCGCTTGCTCAAGAAGCTTCTATGTTGGCGATGCGGTAAAACAGGAGGATATCAAGGGCGAATTTAAGCATGGTATCTTAAAGATGTTCGTTCCTAAGAAGGAAGCAAAACCGGCAGTTGAAGAAGATAAATACATTGCCATCGAAGGATAAGATGACGTATTACAGAAAAGAGGCGTAGGAAGATGGCAGACAAGAATCCAAAGCATCCATTAAAGAAGAAACAGGCGAAAGCCAAGGATAAAAAGAAGCACATCTACGAATAAGTAGATGTCTGAACCCGGACGATTCAATGAGAACCGCCCGGGTTCTTTTTGCTATATAGGAAATTCCTTTGGATTTTTTTGAGAACATCTCCCAATAAGTAAACAAAGATGATAAAATAGAAGCCATATGATGAAAAATGGGGAGAATATAAGAAGTAAGGAGTGATAACGTGAAGTATCTAAGACAATTATTAATTATTCTGATCTTTTCTTTTGCAGGAGAGGTCCTGCATTATCTGATTCCGATTCAGATTCCGGCAAGTATTTACGGGCTGGTTCTTCTTTTTATTGCGCTTATGACGGGATTGATCCAGCTTCCACAGGTGGAGGAGACGGCGAAGTTCTTAATTGAGATTATGCCGATGATGTTTATACCGGCTGGTGTCGGACTGCTGGAAAGCTGGGGAGTGTTAAAACCGATCCTTGTTCCGGTCATAGTCATTCTTATCGTGTCAACGTTTCTGGTTATGGGAGTATCCGGACTTGTGACACAGGGAATTATGCACATTGGAAGACCACACGGAAAGAAGGATAAGTCATGAATGAATTTTTACAGGACTCCGTATTCTTTGGAGTATTTATCAGTGTTGTAACTTATGAGATCGGTGCTTTGATCAAACGGAAATGGAACGTAGCAATATTTAATCCACTTTTAATATCAATTGCACTTATTATTGTTTTCTTGATTTTGTTTGACGTTGATTATGACACCTATGACTTTGGTGCCCAGTATCTGTCGTACTTTCTGACACCGGCAACGGTTGCACTTGCGGTGCCTCTGTACGAGCAGATTGAGCCGCTCAAGAATAACTGGAAAGCGATTATTGCGGGAATCCTCTCTGGAGCATTGACTTCTGCCTTGTGTGTACTCATTCTCTCGATTGTTATGGGGCTTGACCACAAGCAGTATGTCACATTGCTTCCAAAGTCGATTACGACCGCCATCGGAATGGGACTTTCGGAGGAACTTGGCGGTATTGTGACGATCACGGTTGCGGTCATTGTTGTGACCGGTGTGATCGGCAATATGTTCGCGGAACAGATCTGTAAGCTTTTTCACATTACGGATCCGGTGGCAAAAGGCATTGCAATCGGTTCGTCCGCCCATGCGATGGGAACCGCCAAGGCGATGGAGATGGGCGAGATCGAGGGCGCGATGAGCAGCCTTTCGATCGCGGTATCGGGACTTCTTACGGTTGTGGTGTCGCTGATATTTGCACAGATTTATTAGTCTTTCGAATATGCTGTATATGGAATGGTGTTGTGAGGTAACACATGAATAAGAGTGTTGTAGAATTGTAAAAATTGGGGAAGAGAAAAAGGATAGGGATATATGTCACTACAGTTTGTATTGGGAAGTTCGGGAAGCGGTAAAACAGAATATATTTATCGTCAGATTGTAGAACAGGCGGGGAAGCATCCGAAGCAGAATTTCCTCGTGATTGTGCCGGAACAGTTTACGATGTCTACGCAGCAGAAACTTGTGGAACTTGCGCCGAATCATGCGATCATGAATATCGATGTACTCAGTTTCAAGAGACTGGCATACCGCGTGTTCGATGAGATGGGGCGAAACGATATCCGGGTGCTGGAGGAGACCGGCAAGAATCTGGTTCTTAAGAAGCTGGCGCGAAGGGAAGAGGAACATCTTACCGTGCTTCGACCGAATATGAACCGCATGGGTTATATCGGAGAGGTGAAGTCTCTGATCTCGGAGCTGGTGCAGTACAATGTTTCACCGGACCGCTTAGAGGATGTGGCCCGAAGAGATGAGTTATCGTCGGTACTGCGCGCAAAGCTTAAGGATATTGTGACGATGTATCGTGCTTTCACCGATTTCATGGAGGGAAGCTACATTACGGCAGAGGAAACCTTAAATATTCTTTCCGAGCTGGCAAAGGATTCCGCGATTCTGCGGGACAGTGTGCTTGTTTTTGATGAATTTACCGGATTTACACCGATCCAGAACGACCTCATGCGACAGCTTCTGCAGGTTGCGGAACGTGTGATCGTGACGCTCACGATGGATGCAAAGGAAGATTTCTATCTGTGCAGGGGTGAGGAAGAGTTGTTCTACCTCTCAAAGAAAACAATCCAGACATTGATGCAGATGGCGGAGAGACTTCATGTGGAAGTGCTTGAACCGATCGTGCTGGAGGACAGTGCAGATAAGCGTTTTGTGAAGGCACCGGATCTTGCATTCCTTGAGCAGAATCTGTTCCGGGTATCTGTGGCACAAAGTGAGAAAGAAGTAGAACAGATCCACCTTGCTGCGACACGCACACCAAGAGAGGAATTGACTCTGGTTGCAAGAGAGATCAATCGGCTGATCCGGCAGGGATACCGGTATCGTGAGATGGCGGTTGTAACCGGTTCCATGGAAGCGTATCAGAATTATATGGAACCGATCTTTACCAAATATGAGATTCCGTATTTTATGGATGCGACAAAGGAAGTGTTATTCCATCCGTTCACGGAGTTTATCCGTGCGGGACTTGAAGTTATAAACAGTGATTTCAGCTATGAATCCGTGATGCGATTTCTGCGATGCGGGTTCAGCGGCATGGAAGAGGATGAGATCGACCGGTTGGACAATTATCTTCTTGCGACAGGAATCAGGGGCAGGAAGGCGTGGAGCAAACGTTTTCTCAAGCTGCCGGGACGCACGCAGCTTTATGATCTGGACAAACTGGATGCGATGCGTATGAGCGTCTGGGAAAGTCTTCTGCCTCTTTCCAATGTGTTTGCGGATACGGAGGCAACCGTACATGATGGAATTGTAGCCTATTATGAGGTGCTTGTGGGAATGGATATCGAGCATCAATTATGGGCGCGAGAGAAGCAGTATCTGGAACAAAATGAACAGACGAAAGCAAAAGAGTACGGACAGATTTATAAAATCGTCCTTCAACTTTTTGAAAAATACAATGAGTTATTAGGCGAAGAGCCACTTGCAATTGATGACTTTACCGAAGTGCTGGATGCCGGATTGTCCGCGGCATCGGTTGCAGTTATCCCACCTGGATATGACAGCGTAACCTTCGGTGATATTGAGAGAACAAGGTTAAATCATATTAAGATTTTATTTTTTGTGGGCGTTAACGATGGTATTATTCCAAAGTCTGCGAATGCGGGAGGCATCATTTCGGAATATGAGAGAGAGGCATTATTAGATGCCGATATGGAGCTTGCGCCGGGGGCCAGAGAACAGGCTTTCATACAGCGGTTCTATCTGTACCGGAATCTGACAAAGCCATCCGAGCAGCTGTATATCAGCTACGCGAAAGTGGACAGTGAGGGGAAGGCAATCCGTCCGTCGTACCTGATCGGTGTGATCAGAAAGCTTTTTCCGAAGCTGGAATTACAGAATGTGGAAGAGATTGAGGCAAGGACGGATTTCTATACGAAGCAGGCGGCAATCGATTATCTGATCCATGGGGAGCGTGACGAAGCGTGGTATGCGCTGGCAAAGTATTTCTGTGATGGGACGAAGAGTGAGCAGGAGATGACCTTGCGTCTACTGTCAGCTTCGTATGCCTGTTATGAGAATACGCCGATCAGCCGCGGGGTGGCGCTTGCTTTGTACGGCAGGAAGATGGAAGGAAGCGTGACAAGACTGGAGCGGTTTGCTGCCTGTGCCTATGCGCATTATCTGCAGTACGGATTGAAATTGTCGGAGCGGCAGACGAGCAGCTTCGAAAGCGTGGATATGGGAAATATATATCATACGGCGTTGCAGCGATACAGCTTAAAGCTTGAGGCTTCGCAGTATGACTGGTTCGGTGTACCGGATGCGGAGCGGGAAGCAATTGCGGCGGAGGCGATGCAGGAGGCTTTGGAAAATTATCCGGATATGAGCATCTATGCTTCGGCGGAGAGTAAGCACCGTATGAAGCGCATGATGAGCATTTTCCAGCAGACGGTGTGGGCTTTGACGAAGCAGGTACGCGCCGGCAGATTCGTCCCGAAGAAATTCGAGGTACGATTCTCGGAACTGGATCATATGGATGCGCTTGAATATGCTTTGTCTGATGATGTGTCGATGAAGCTGACCGGACGTATCGACCGTGTGGATACCTTTGACGACGGAGAGAAACTTTGTGTGAAAGTGATTGATTATAAATCGGGCAATACGTCCTTTGATCTGATCCGTATCTACCAGGGATTGCAGCTGCAGCTTGTTGTATATATGAACGCAGCGCTGGAGCTTGGCAAGGCACAAAATGCGACAAAGGATGTGCTGCCGGGTGGCATTCTTTATTATCATATTGATGATCCGGTGATTGAGGCTGATACAGAACTTTCGGATGAGGATGCTAAGCACGCTTTGTTAAAAGAACTTCGACCGGACGGACTCGTAAATGCAGATGCGCAGATTTATCTTGCGATGGATGAAAAGCTGGAAGGAAAATCGGAAGTGATTCCGGTGGAACTCAAGAAATCCGGAGAACTTTCTGCACGCTCGAAGGTTGCTTCTTCCGAAGAGTTTGCAGTATTGGAGCAGTATGTGCATAACAAGATCGCGGAGCAGGGACAGAAGATCTATGCGGGTGATGTCAGCGTGAATCCGTATCAAAGTGGAACGGATTGCAGCTGCAATTTCTGCCCTTATGCATCGGTGTGCGGCATTGATACGAAGATTCCGGGATACCATTATCGTACATTGGAAAGTCTGAAGAAGGACGAAGTAATTGCAAAGATGCAGATTGTGAATGCGATAAAGGCGGATGAAGATAAAAAATAAAATTACGAATTGATAAAATATAATAGATATATTGAAATCATGACGTGAAAATAAGGATGGATTGTAAGCAACATGAATGTAAGGCAGAAGGGAGGCTTGCCACATGCAATGGACAACCGAACAGCAGAAAGTCATCGACCTAAGAGACCGGGATATCCTTGTGTCGGCAGCGGCTGGATCCGGTAAGACGGCAGTGCTTGTTGAGCGAATTATACAACGTGTGACAGATCCGAAGAATCCGATCGATATCGACCGTCTTTTGGTTGTGACTTTCACCAAGGCGGCTGCGGCGGAGATGCGTGAGCGTATCGGCGCGGCAATCGATAAGCAGTGTGAGGCGCATCCGTTTGACGCACATTTGAGAAGACAGTCAGCGCTCATTCATAATGCAATGATTACGACGATTGACAGTTTCTGTCTGTTTGTTGTGCGCAATCATTTTGAGGAGATCAGTCTGGATCCGAATTTCCGTATTGCGGACGAGGGAGAGATTCGTCTTCTGGAGCAGGATGTCTTAGATAAAGTCTTTGAAGAAAATTATGAAGCGGAAAATGCGTCATTTCTTGCTTTGATCGATGCATATTCGAATAAGCGGAGTGACCAGGCGGTCCGGGATATGGTAAGCAGGCTTTACCGGATGTCACTGAGCAGTCCGTGGCCCGAGGAGTGGATCGGATCGCTTGCCAAGCCTTATGAGGCAGAGAATGCAAAAGAATTGCTGCAGTCTGAGATGATACAGGATCTGACGGAGCACGTGCGTCTGGTTCTTGCGGATATGAGAAGACAGCTGGAAAAGCTGCATGATATTGCAATACAGCCGGATGGACCACTTGCATATGCGCAGGCGATCGAGCAGGATATCGCATTGTTAGAAGGTGCGGATGAGGCAGACGATTATGAGAAGCTTTCTGCTTTCTTTACGGGGCTTAAGTTTGGAAATCTTACGGCAATCCGCAAGTTTACCGGAGATGTGCTGAAGAAGGAAGCGGTACAGAATGGAAGAAATGCGATCAAAAAAGAAATTGATGATTTAAGAACTTCTTTCTTTGCGATGGATATCGATACTTTGTATGCGCAGATTGTACGCCTTCGCCCGGTTGCAGAGGAACTGGTTCGCCTGACGCTTGCCTATTCGAAGGAGATGGAACTTGCCAAGCGAAAGAAGCGGATTGTGGATTTCTCGGATATTGAGCATTTTGCGCTCCGTATTCTTGTGGATGATAAGACGAAGCTGCCAAGAAATACGGCAGCAGAATTCCGTGCGCATTTTGCGGAAATTATGATCGATGAGTATCAGGACAGCAACCTTGTGCAGGAAGCCATCATGCGCTCCATCTCAAAGGAGGCGGATGGCGGACACAACATGTTTATGGTCGGTGATGTCAAGCAGAGTATTTATAGGTTCCGTCTGGCGAGACCGGAACTTTTCATGGAGAAGTACGGAAGGTTTGATGTCAATGACAGTGTGCAGCAGAGAATCGATCTTCATCAGAATTTCCGAAGCCGTAAGCAGGTGGTGGATTACTGTAATGATATCTTCTATAAAATTATGAATCCGGACCTTGGGCGTGTGGCATACGATGAGGATGCGGCGCTCAATTGCGGTGCATCGTACCCGGAGGTGCCAGGCAAAGAAGAATTGAATCAGGATTCCACAGACGATGATGAATTGCATGTTCCTGAAATCGGAACGGATACCATGGATGCGGAACTTCTGCTTGTGGATGAGCAGAATGAACTTTTAAAGGAACAGACGGATCTGGATAAGCGAAAATTAGAAGCGCATCTGGTTGCGACAAGAATCAGACAGCTGATGCGATCCTCTCAGGTGACAGATAAGGCAACGGGCAAGCTCCGCAGTCCGAAGTATTCGGATATTGTCATCCTTTTGCGCAGCCTGAAGAACTGGGGAACGGAATTCATGCAGGTGCTTTTGGAACACGGAATTCCGGCACATGTGGAATCGTCGACCGGTTATTTCTCGGCGCTTGAGGTGCAGACCGTCTTAAATATGCTTCGCATTCTGGACAATCCGTATCAGGATATCCCGATGGCAGCGGTCTTAAAGTCAGAGATTGTCGGTCTGGATGAGGAGGAACTGGCACAGGTCCGCGTCCGTGATGGGAGTGTGCCTTTTGCGGCAGCGGCACTGGCTGCGATGCAGGAGGAAGATGCGGATGAGAAACTTGTGCGCTTCTATGATAAGTACACGAGTCTTCGAGGTATGCGGGATCTGCCGATCCATGAACTGATCCAGAAGATCCTGGATGTGACGGGATACGGAAGCTACGTGGCGGCGCTCCCGGCAGGCGAGCGGAGGGAAGCCAACCTTGCGATGCTGATCGAGAAGGCTGCCGATTATGAGAAGACGAGTTATCGTGGACTGTTTCATTTTATCCGTTATATTGATCTGTTGCAGAAGTATGAGATTGATTTCGGGGAGGCGGAAACCACCGGAGAAAATGCGGATGTTGTGCGGATCATGACGATTCACAAGAGTAAGGGATTAGAGTTTCCAATTGTGTTTGTGTCGGGACTTTCCAAGAAGTTCAACCAGATGGATGAGAGAGAGAAGCTTGTTGTGCATCCGGATCTTGGTATGGGCATCTGTGAGATCAGCGGTCAGCCGAAAAGGCAGAAGAACTGTCTGTTCCGCGCGGAGATTGCGGATAAGATCAGGAGAGAGAATCTTGGAGAGGAGCTTCGCGTACTTTATGTTGCCTTAACGCGTGCGAAGGAGAAGCTGATCTTAAGCGGCGTTATCAAGGATGAGGCAAAGACGCTCGGACAATATGAGGGAAACACGAAGGAACAGCAGCCGATCAGCTACCGGCAGCGTGTCAGTGCGACCTGTTATCTGGATTGGATCCTTCCTGCGATGCTTTCCTACCCGGAGCGTTATACGATCGGTGTCGTTGACCCGGGACATATTGTATTGGAGCAGGCGGCTGCGGCGGCAGAGGCAAGGATTGATCACAGAGAGCTGATGCTAAGAATTGATCAGGCAGATGAGGAAACGCTTGAACACTATCAGACGCTTTTTGCATATGAGTACCCGTATAAGAGTGAGGCAGGAAAGAAGAGTAAGTATTCGGTATCCGAATTAAAACACGATTCGATGGTGATCAAATATGATCACAGTGAGGGTGAGGCGCAGGTGCCGGAGTTCTTACTGGATGAGCATGAGTCCTATATCCCGGATTTCGCGCGTGATGGGGAGGATACAGGCGCGTCCACGGACGTCAACCGGGGTGCTCTCCGGGGTACTGCGGTGCACCGTGTCATGGAGTGCCTTGATTTTGAGGCTTTGGCACAGGTGGATGTATCCGATACGGAGGCCGTAAAGCAATATGTCAGAAATGAACTGAGCCGCATGACTGCAGAGGGAGAGCTTACAGTCGAACAGGCAGATCTTGTGATTCCTGCGATGATCGAAGGCTTTGTGCTGAGTCCAATTGCTTCAAGGATGGCACAGGCGGCGCTCCGAGGGGATCTCTACCGGGAGAAGCCGTTTGTCATGCAGTATGAGGATGTGCTGGTGCAGGGAATCATTGATGTGTTCTGGCTGGAAGAGGATTCCATCGTGCTGCTTGATTACAAGACAGACCGCGTCAAAGAGGCACAGGAACTGGTGATGCGCTATCAGAAGCAGCTGGAGCTGTATGCAGATGCGTTAAGCCGTGTATTTTCAAAGGAAGGAAAGAAGATTGATGCGAAGGAGCGGCTGATCTACTCCTTCCGGTTGCAGGAGGTTGTCAATTTATGAGTCAGATCATATTAGCGTCCGCTTCGCCGCGACGCAAGGATTTATTAGAACAGATTGGACTGGAGTTTGAGATCTGTCCGGCAAAAGGCGAAGAAATCATTACAGAGAGCCGGCCGGATGCGGTTGTGCTGGAATTGTCGCGCCAGAAGGCAGAGGAAGTGGCGGCGGGCGTACTTACCTACAATGAGCAGCACCCGGATCTTGCAACGCCTCAGGACATTCTTGTGATCGGAGCAGATACCGTTGTTGCATACGAAGATGAAATCCTCGGAAAGCCGAAGGATGAAAAGGATGCGAAAAGGATGCTTTCACTTCTGCAGGGGAATACACACAGCGTTTATACCGGAATTACACTTGTGTTTATTGACAAAAGCGGAAGAACCGGGGAACACCGTTTCTATGAGAAAACGGATGTGACTATGTATCCAATGGATGAAGAGGAGATGGATCGTTATATCGCGTCAGGTGAACCGATGGATAAAGCAGGAAGTTATGGAATCCAGGGGCGTTGTGCAATCTATGTGAAAGAAATCAAAGGTGATTATAACAATGTGGTCGGACTTCCGGTTGCGCGATTGTATCAGGAGTTAAAGCGCGTCGGTTACGAACTGAAATTATAGTATAAATGTATTGTAGCAAATGAAGAACTTCGGTATAATACTGTTGAGTCAGACGTATATAGTTACATAGGAAGAATTTGTCCGGTGGAAACCGGTTATAAAGTGATATAAGGAGGGCGCAGCAATGTATGATTATGATGATGAGGTATTAGAGTATTTTCTGACACATCAGCAGCAGCTTTTTTCGGAAAATGTTGCAGAGACGCCGGAGGAAGCAGAAGAGTTCTTAGAGGACTGTATGGCAGTCGTATGCAAGAACTTGAAGGAAGTAAAAGATTATTTTGATGAGGCAGGAATGGACATTGCGGGAATGAGCGACGAGGACATCCTCGATGCGAGCGAAGTATTTGCACTTGACAGTGGACGATTCCTGATTGTTGAGGGATAGATCAGTGAGAAGAAAGTTTAACCGATTGATTGCGTTATGTTTTGCAACGAGTCTTGCGGCAGTGTCACTCACGGGCTGCAAGGTCGGAAATACGCAGATTCGTCTGGAGTCGAGCGGACTGTCTAATCACAAGAGTGTCTTTGTAATTAATGATTACCAATGTTCGCTGAAGATGGCGAAGCTCTATTTGAGCAATTACCGGAATCTTTATGGATCTGCTTACGGGATGGATCTGTGGCAGTATGATTTTGGCGATGCATCGCTGGAAGATTATGTCAAAGATGTAACTTTGCAGGAACTGTCACGCATTGTATGTATGGATCTCCTTGCTGAGAAGCAGCAGATGAGCCTTACCGATGAAGAAAATAATCTGGTGAAGCAGGCCGCGCAGGAATATTACGATTCACTTAGTGATGCGGAAAAATCCTACATGGATGTGCATGAGCCCGATATTTTAGAGGCGTATGAGAATTATGCTTTGGCAGAGAAGCTGTACCAGACGCTGACGCAGGGTGTGGAAGAGGAAGTCAGCGATGACGAGGCGCGCGTGATCCGTGTTCAGCAGATCTATGTGTCGGATGAGCAGACCGCCAAGAAGGTACAGAAGCTGTTAAACGATGGGGATGATTTCGCATCGGTAGCCGGTACTTACAATGAAAAAGGCAAAGTAGAGACGATGGTGGCAAGAGGTGATTATCCGCAGGATGTGGAGAATATTGCTTTTAATCTGGATAATGATGCGCAGTCGGATATGATCGTGACGGATGATGGATATTATTTCGTGAAGTGTCTGAACAAGTTTGAGGAACAGCTTACACAAGACAACAAGAGTAATATCCGCATCAAGCGTGAGAAGGAGCAGTTCGAAGACACGTATCAGGACTTTGTGGATTCTTCTACGTTCGAATTAAACGAGGCACTTTGGAGCAGTATTACATTGGATGACACATCGGATATTCAGACGGATTCGTTTTTTGATGTGTACGACAAATACTTTTCAACGGCAGATCAGGGCTAGCTTGTGATTTGTTATAAAAACTGGAATTGCAGAGTCAGTCCATGTCTATGATGAGAAAAGCTTAAGTTTGGAATGAGGAAAAGTAAGAGATGAATTGGGAATTTGACTGGCTGTATGCATTGCAGCAGATTCATAATCCGGTACTGGATAAGATCATGGTTGCATTATCAACGATCGGTAATGCCGGAATCCTGTGGATCGTGCTTGCAGTGATACTGCTTATCATGAAGAAGACGAGGCGGTGCGGGGCACAGATGGCGCTTGCGATGCTGTTGACATTTATTATCGGCAATCTTGTTCTTAAAAATATGATCAGTCGCGACAGACCGTGCTGGATTGATCCGACGGTGGCGCTTCTTGTGAAGAATCCGACGGATTTCTCATTTCCGTCCGGACATTCGATGAATGGATTTACGGCGGCGGTTACAATCTTGTTCTACGATAAACGGTGGGGGATTGCAGCAATCATTCTGGCATCGTTTGTCGCATTTTCACGATTATACAATTTTGTGCATTTCCCGACGGATGTGTTTGCGGGAGTGGTGATCGGAACGGTGGTTGCGTGCCTGGTTAATCTGTTGTTTATGAGAATGCGAAGCGTGAAGAAATCGTAATTTTTATAAGAATTTGGGAAAGATGCTGATACATACGTTATCAAACGGATGATTGGTCAGAATAAAAGAATGCCGGTTACAATTATGAGCTTGTAACCGGCATTCTTTTCTATGTGTGAAATTATCAACGAAATTCCATTTATTTTGTGAGCAGAAGCATGATATCGTTGCTTCTCTTTACGAATTTGGTCATATCATCAACCGAAAGTGGCTGGTTGGAGATTCTTGCCAGATCGTAGAGCTGCTCAGCGAACATTGGAACATGCTCGGAATCTTTATTCTCTAAGATATATTTAACTAATGCGTTGTTTGCGTTCAGCGTTAATGTCTGATCAGCAGCAAACATATTCGGGTCCATTCCACCCATGCCGCCCATAGAGTACATCTTCATCATATCCTGCATACGTCTTCCCTGCTCGGAGAGTGTCAGTACGGATGCAACCTCATCATTCTTTAATGCTTCCACCTTGACGGTAAGCTTGTCGTTATTCAAAGTCTTCTTGAATAACTCGGAGAGTGTTGTATTCGCCTCGGTCAGATCCTCGGTATCATCCGATTTTAATGCATCCGTTAAATCGGCATCGATACGCTTGAACTGATAATGCTCGTTACGCTGCTCAAGCTGGGTGATGAAGGAAGTATCAATGTTATGGTCAAGGATGACAGCGTTCATTCCCTGCTCCTTGAACAGATTGATGTACTGTCCCTGCTGAACCTTATCGGTTACGTAGTAGACGGTGTCACGTTCCGGTTCTTTGTCTTCTGCAGAGTCTGCATTTTCTGTCTTAGCCTCTTCGGTTGTTTCAGCGGAAGCATCCTCGTCCTTTTTCTCCTCCTCAACCGGTGCGAGAAGTTCCGGAAGTGTCTGGTACTTGTCATTGATATCTTTAAAGAGGATATAATCATTCATCTTATCGCAGAATTTCTCGTCTTTTAAGCAACCGTATTTGATGAATGGACTGATGTCATCCCAGTATTTCTCGTAAGATTCTTTGTCGGTCTTGCACATACCGATCAGCTTGTCGGCGACCTTCTTGGTAATGTACTCGGAAATCTTCTTGACGAAACCGTCGTTCTGTAAAGCGGAACGGGATACGTTAAGCGGAAGATCCGGACAATCAATGACACCCTTAAGGAGCATTAAGAACTCAGGAATGACTTCCTTGATATTGTCTGCGATAAATACCTGATTGTTGTATAACTTGATGGTTCCCTCGATGGAATCATATTCGGTATTGATCTTCGGGAAGTAGAGGATTCCCTTTAAATTAAACGGATAATCCATGTTCAGGTGGATCCAGAACAGTGGCTCCTTGTAGTCTAAGAATACTTTGCGGTAGAATTCCTTGTACTGCTCGTCGGTGCACTCGCTTGGATTCTTGGTCCAAAGCGGATTTGTATCATTGAGCGGTACCGGGCGTTTTACAATCTTAAGCTTATCCTTGGCAGGAGAGACTTCAACGACTTCTTTCTCGCCGTTCTCGTTTTCCTTCTCCTCGGTCTTGGCTTCCTCATGAATCTCCTCGACAACAGTATCGGTATCAAGTTTATCCTCTTTGTCGATGGTTTCGTATTCTTCCGGAGCGTTTGCCTTGCTTAAATAGATTTCGGTTGGCATGAAGGAGCAGTACTTCTCGATGATCTCTCTTGCACGGTATTCGTTGGCAAACTCCAGACAATCCTCATTTAAGAATAAGGTGATTTCGGTTCCGACATCCGTCTTGGTTCCGTCTGTCATGTCGAATTCTGTGCCGCCGTCACTTGCCCAGTGAACCGGAGTGGCACCTTCTTTATAAGAAAGGGTATCGATCGTTACTTCGTCTGCAACCATGAAAGCAGAGTAGAAGCCGAGTCCGAAATGTCCGATGATCTGATCAGCATCCGATTTATCCTTGTACTTCTCTACAAAGTCCGTTGCACCGGAAAAAGCGATCTGGTTGATGTATTCCTCAACTTCATCGAAGGTCATTCCAAGTCCGTTATCGATGAACTTTAAGGTTTTCTCTTCCGGATTGACGATGACCTGAATCTTTGCTTTGAAATCAGCAGGAAGAGAGTATTCACCCATCATATCCAGTTTCTTTAATTTTGTGATAGCATCGCAGCCGTTTGAAATTAATTCACGATAGAAGATATCATGATCAGAATATAACCATTTCTTGATGATAGGAAACAGGTTATCGCTGTCGATTGATAAATTTCCGTGTTTATTTGCCATGTTATGCATCTCCTTATCTTCGTTCTTTTCTTGTGCGATGTCTTAGGCTAAGATAATCGCAACTTATTTTCATAAGAAAGATGATATTACTGTAAAAAATAAAAGTCAATAGAAAATTAGCACTCTTTTTTAATGAGTGCTAACAATAAACGCGGTTTTATTGAATTTACGGCGATTTTTGGAATTCTAAAATCTTTATAAACAGGCTTTGTACTAGACTTTTCTTATAAAAAATGTTACGATTGCAGACGCGTGATGCGATAAGAAAGCATGCGCTGCCATCAACGGTGATGATATCCCTGGTTGTGTCACGGTTGGTAATGCATTTGATGATTTATGAGGTGAAATTTATGAGTGATAATAGAACGAAAGGCAGCATGACGGAGGGAAGCCCGGTCAAATGCATGCTTGCGTTTGCCATCCCGATGATTCTCGGTAATCTGTTCCAACAGTTTTACAATCTGGTGGATTCGATGATCGTGGGAAAACTGGTCGGAGCGGACGCGCTTGCCGCAGTCGGCGCATCCACGGCGATCACGATGCTTTTTGTCATGATCGCGGTAGGAACCGGAATCGGCTGCTCAGTTGTGATCTCACAGCTGTTCGGTGCGGAGAAGATCGAGGAGATGAAGACAGCAATCTCGACAGCACTTCTTTCCATCGTTGTCTTTTCTTTATTTCTAAGCGTTTTGGGACGTTTCTTAAGCCGGTGGATTCTGACCGTGATGGGGACGCCGGATAATATCTTCGATGGAGCGGAAGTTTACTTAAATATTTATTTTTATGGCTTTTTCTTCCTGTTTTTGTATAACGCATTTTCGTCAGTGTTTAATGCACTTGGTGATTCGAAGAAGCCGTTGTATTTTCTACTTTTTTCATCGGTGCTTAACATTGGACTGGATCTGCTTTTCGTAGGAAAGTTCCATTGGGGAATTGCCGGTGCGGCGTGGGCAACACTGATTGCGCAGGCAATCTCTGCGCTTTTGTCATTCCTTGTACTGTATCGCAAACTGAGCCGGATTCAATGTGGATTGTATCGCAGGTTTGACGGCGAGATGCTCGCCAATATGACAAGAGTGGCAATCCCGACGATCATTCAGCAGTCGATGGTGTCGATCGGAATGCTTCTCATCCAGGCGGCGGTCAACCGATTCGGATCGGTTTTTATCGCGGGATATACGGCTGCCTGCAAGATCGATGGTATGGCAATCGTGCCGATGGTGAACGCGGGCAATGCGGTATCGACTTTCGTGGCGCAGAATATGGGTGCCGGAAAGCCGGAGCGCGCGAAGAAGGGTTACCATATCGGATTGATTATGGCGGTGTCGATCGGACTTGTGATTGGAATCTTCTTATTCTTCTTCGGTGATGTCTGTGTCGGAGCATTCATGAATGCAGCAACGGACGGCGAATCGATCGCACTCGGCGCGCAGTATATTGCAGTTGTGTCGATGTTCTACTTCGTCATGGGTGCGATGAATACGACTTCTGCAGTACTTCGGGGTGCCGGAGATATGAAGTGGTTCATGTCGGTCACACTGATCAATCTGTTTATGCGTGTGGCATTAACGTATATTTTTGCAGATGCTACCGCCGGAATGATCATTATGTGGGCAAATCCAATCGGATGGGCGTGCGGATTCATCGTTGCATATACGCGCTACCGCCAGGGTGGCTGGAAGAAAGTCCGACTGATATAATATAAAAAGATTAAGACAGAAACAATCCACATAAGCTTGGAATGTGTTTCTGCCAGAAATAAAATAGAAATATAATTTTGGAGGATAAAAGAATGTTAGAAGCTGGAATCAAAGGAACAAAGGAAATTATGGTAACAAACGAGAACACCGCCAAGACTATGGGCAGCGGAACTCTGGATGTGTTCGCAACGCCGGCGATGATCGCATTAATGGAGAATACCGCGTATGAGAGCGTTGCTGCAGAACTGGAAGAGGGAAGCGGAACCGTTGGAACTGCATTAAATGTGAAGCATGTAGCAGCAACTCCGGTTGGCATGAAGGTGACCTGCGAGACAGAACTGATCAAGGTTGACGGACGTGCACTCACATTCTCAGTGAAGGCATTCGATGAAAAAGGCTTAATCGGTGAAGGTGAGCACGAGCGTTTCATCGTGTTCAATGAGAAGTTCCAAGCAAAAGCCGACGCAAAGCTTGCAAAATAATGTTATACGATAAAGATATCAGGGAGCCTCTGTTTGAATTTTTAGAGGAACGATACGGGAAAACGCGTTTTCTCGAGGAACAGGTGATGGGACAGTCGCGCGCAGATGTTGTGATGGTTCTGCCGGAGGCGCTCTGTGGAATTGAGATCAAAAGCGATGCGGATACTTACGCAAGGCTGGAACGGCAGGTATACGACTATAATTTATATTACGATTATAATATTGTAGTGGTCGGGACGAGCCATGCTGCGCACATCGAGGAACATGTTCCAGAGTGGTGGGGTATCATCACGGTGGAGTCTGAGGAAGATAGAACGGATTTCTATCTGATGCGCGAGGCGAAGGAGAATCCGAAGATGGAATGGAACCACAAGATTGAGATCCTGTGGCGCCCGGAGCTTGCACATATTCAGGAATTGAACCGGATGTATGCATACAAGCAGAAGAGTAAGCGTTTTGTCGCGGATAAGATCGTGGAGACGGTGGAGCCTAAGATCCTTGCGGGGCAGCTTTCCGACGAACTGTTTGAGCGGGATTACACGAAGATCTGGGAGCAGATCCAGACTTTCCGCAAGGAGAACGGGCAGAAGCCGAGGCGCAGGAGAAGACGCAGACGTGTGAAGAAAGCTTAGGGGAAAGAAATGGATAAGCGTGTACAAATTTATGTGATGACGCACAAGCCGTTCACGAAGCCGGAGGATCCTGTCTATGTTCCGGTTCATGTGGGACGAAAACCTTGGATTAAGGCGCATCCCGGCGAGAAATCACCGCTTCTTATGTATGTCGGGGACGATTCGGGAGATAATATCTCTGCGCAGAACTGTTATTACAGTGAGCTGACCGGAATGTACTGGGCGTGGAAGAATTCGGATGCGGACTATATTGGAATCTGCCATTACCGCCGTTATCTGCTTACGCATGACGGTGCATTGTTTGATCAGAGGTCTGTGCAAAAGGTTCTTTGCTCGTATGATATCATTACGACGAAGAATCTGCAGCTCAATTTCCCGTATGAAGAGGGCTTTGTACATCATCATAAGAAAATCTATCTGGATATGACGGCACAGGTAGTTGAAGAATTATATCCGGAATATACAAATACGTTCCAGAGGCTTGTAAAAGAGAAACACACATATTTCGGCAACATGCTGATCGCGAAGAAAGAGACGTATGATGCTTATATGGCGTGGCTTTTTGACATTCTTTTTGCGGTACAGGCTCGCGTGAAGGTTGAGGAGGAGGACTCCTATCACAGAAGAATCTTTGGCTTTCTCTCGGAATTCCTTCAATATGTATGGATCGTGCACAACCACTTAAAGGTGTATGAATGCATGGTCGGAATGCTCGGCGAGAAAGCAGAAGTGACAGAGACAAAGGCAAGACTTGCAGAGTATTTTAAGGCGAAGGATTATGAGGGCGCAAAGCAGTATTTTCTTGCCGCAAAGAAAGCGCGGCCGGATCTTCTGATGGAGGCGTCCGATATCACAGGGGAGCTTCATCTGTGCATGGAGATTATCGCGATCGCAGGGCTTGAACAGGAAGAGTATGGAACGAATCTGCTTCAGGAACAATCAGATTTTGAGAAACTGATGCGTTATGGAAATCAGCTGAACCGTTATGCGCTCACTGTAATCCGGGGAGAGAATGATCCGCAGCTTGAAGCGTGGGCAAAGGATAATCATGTGAGTGATGCGGCGCTGCAGGCGGCAATTGCGGTCATGCGGGCGAGTGAACGGTAGTGTATCACAGAACTTCGCAAACATTCGCAGTCGTCGCTGCTTTGTATTTCGAAAAATGCATATTCTATGTTTTGCAAACAACGAATTTTTGGTATAATACTCCCTATGATTACTAGGAAAGGATGAAAAAGATGCTCGAACTCAAAAATGTAGGGTTTCAGGCAGAGGATGACAACAAGGAGATCCTTCGGGATGTCAGCCTGAAAATAGACGATAAAATTGTCGTGATCACCGGACCGAACGGTGGTGGTAAGTCAACGCTTGCCAAGGTGATCGCAGGCATTGTACAGCCGACAAGCGGACAGATTCTCTTGGACGGTGAGGATATTACGAATTACAGCGTGACGGAGCGCGCTAAGGCAGGAATCAGTCTTGCTTTCCAGCAGCCGGTCCGCTTCAAGGGACTGACGGTTCGTGATCTTGTCACAATCGCAGCCGGACATGATCTGACGATGGATGAGGCGTGCTCATATCTCTCGGAGGTAGGGCTTTGTGCAAAGGATTACATTGACCGTGAACTGAACGCGAGCCTGTCCGGCGGCGAGATCAAGCGTATTGAGATTGCTACGATTCTTGCGCGCGGTTCAAAGTTCTCTGTGTTTGATGAGCCGGAAGCCGGCATTGATCTGTGGAGTTTCCGCAGCCTGATCCATGTCTTTGAGAAGATGCAGCGCGAGAACGACGGAACCATCCTGATCATCAGCCATCAGGAGAGAATCTTAAACATTGCAGACAAAATTATCTATATTAAGGACGGAATGGTCGAGAAATACGGACCGAGAGAAGAAGTTCTTCCTGGACTTATGCACACATCCAAGGCCGGATGCGACGTTCTTATGAACAAGATGGAGGATTAAGATGATAGATGAGATTGGCAAAAGCCTGCTGAAGGAAGTCGCTGATTTAGATGCGCTTCCGGTAGGAGCATACAATGTCCGTGTGAATGGAGAGAGCAGCGAGCGTAACACCACTGCAAATATTGATATCGTCAGCAAGACGGACAAGTCCGGCATCGACATTATCATCAAGCCGGGAACGAAGAATGAGAGTGTTCATATTCCTGTTATTCTCTCGCAGAGTGGCATGAAAGAGATGGTGTACAACGATTTCTATGTCGGAGAGGACTGCGATGTCACGATCGTGGCGGGATGTGGTATCCATAATTGTGGCGGAGGAGACAGTGCGCATGACGGACTGCATCGCTTTTTCGTCGGGAAAAATGCGAAAGTCCGCTATGTGGAGAAGCATTATGGTGAAGGCGACGGACGCGGCAAGCGCGTGATGAATCCGACAACGGAGGTACATCTTGAGGAGGGCGCATCAATGATCCTTGAGGCAACCCAGATTTCCGGCATCGACGATACACTTCGCAAGACCATCGCTACCCTTGCGGAAAATGCGACCCTTGAAGTGCAGGAGAAGGTCCTTACGACTGGGGAGCAGAATGCGGTATCCGAGTTCGTTGCGGACTTAAACGGAGACGGAAGCAGCTGCAACATTGTCAGCCGTACCGTGGCAAGGGACAAGAGTACCCAGCATTTCAGCAGTACGCTTAACGGCAATGCCGCCTGTAGCGGACATACGGAATGCGATTCTATTATCATGGATTCAGCGAAAGTTTCTGCAAGTCCGCAGCTTACTGCCGCAGACGTTGATGCGAGCCTGATCCATGAGGCTGCGATCGGCAAGATTGCGGGAGAGCAGCTCTTGAAACTGATGACACTCGGACTGACGGAACAGGAAGCAGAAGAGCGTATTGTGAGTGGATTCTTAAAATAGATCAACCAAATTGCATAAATTTAGTCATTGAATATATCAATTACTGTGATAAAATTCTATCATAGTTTTTGATATATTTTAATTTTGAAAGAAGGAACAATAAGAATGAAGAATTTTGACAAGTATGAAAGACAGTATTTTCTCCCGCCGGTATGTGAGTATGACTGGGTGAAGAAAGATTACATAGATAAGGCGCCAATCTGGTGTTCTGTAGATTTAAGAGATGGTAATCAGGCTTTGATCGAGCCAATGAGTCTGGATGAGAAGTTAGAGTTCTTCCAGATGCTTGTGGATATCGGATTCAAGGAGATCGAGGTCGGATTCCCGGCAGCATCCGAGACGGAGTTCATCTTCATGCGTACTCTGATCGAGCGTGATATGATTCCGGATGATGTGACTGTACAGGTTCTGACACAGGCGCGTGAGCACATCATCAAGAAGACTTTCGAGGCAGTCAAAGGCGCACCGCACGCAGTCATTCATCTGTACAACTCAACATCCGTTGCACAGAGAGAACAGGTATTTAAGAAAGACAAGACACAGATCAAGAAGCTTGCTGTGGATGGAGCGGAGCTGCTTAAGAAGCTTGCATCCGAGACAGACGGAGATTTCTCTTTTGAGTACAGCCCGGAGAGCTTCCACGGAACTGAGGTTGAGTACGCAGTTGAGGTATGTAATGCGGTACTTGACGTATGGCAGCCGGATTCTGCGCATAAGGCAATCATCAATATCCCGGCAACCGTTGAGACAGCGATGCCGCATGTGTTTGCAACACAGATTGAGTATGTAAGCAAGAACTTAAAATACAGAGATAATGTTGTATTAAGCCTTCATCCGCACAACGACAGAGGCTGCGGGGTCAGCGATGCAGAACTTGGACTTCTGGCAGGTGCTGACCGTATCGAGGGAACACTTTTCGGAAATGGAGAGCGTACCGGTAATGTAGATATCATCACACTTGCGATGAACATGTTCTCATACGGAATTGATCCGTTACTTGACTTTGAAGATATGCCGAGAATACGTGCAACCTACGAGCGTCTGACCAGAATGCAGGTCGGCGACCGTGCACCATATGCCGGAAATCTCGTATTCTCTGCTTTTTCCGGATCGCATCAGGATGCGATCGCCAAGGGTATGGCGTGGAGAGAAGAGAAGAAGCTTACGACCTGGACCGTTCCGTACCTGCCGATCGATCCGGTGGATGTCGGAAGAACTTACGACAGCGATGTTATCCGTATCAACAGCCAGTCTGGAAAAGGCGGAATCAGCTACATCTTGAAGCAGAATTTCTCCATTTCTATGCCGGTTGCAATGCGCGAGGAAGTCGGATACGCAGTCAAGCAGGTTTCCGACGAGGAGCATAAGGAGTTATCTCCACAGTGGGTATATGAGATCTTCGAGGAAAATTATGTCAATCATATGCCTTACTTTACGATTGATGAGTGCCATTTTAAACAGAACGATGGAATTATGGCTGAGGTTTCTATTACACATGGTGGCAAGAAGACAATCGTAGATGCGAATGGTAACGGACGTCTTGATGCCGTCAGCAACACCTTAAAGCAGTTCTTCGGCGTCAGCTACGAGCTGTCTACTTATGAGGAGCATGCTTTGTCCCATGGTTCTTCTTCCAAGGCGATCGCTTATGTTGGAATTACCTGCGAAGGCAAGAATTACTGGGGTGTCGGAATGGATGAGGATATCATTAAGGCATCTATTTCCGCACTTGTTGTTGCAGTCAACAAGCTTCCTGCAATCGAGCAGAACGAGGAAGGACAGGATGAGCGCCTGACCGCAATGCTCAACTACATCCAGAACAATTATCAGGATGTCACACTGGAGAGTCTGTCGGAGCAGTTCCACCTTTCTGAGCCGTATGTATCCAAGTACATCAAGGATAAGTCCGGTAAAACATTCGGAGAGCATGTGGCACATATCCGCATGAAGCGTGCGAAGACGCTGCTCAAGAATGGCAATATGACGGTTGAGAATATCGCGTATGCGGTTGGTTACCAGAATGTGGAGCATTTCAACCGGACATTTAAGAAGAGCTTTGATATGACGCCGATCCAGTACCGCAATGAGGCTCGCTCAAATTAGGGTTTGCCGCGCTCAGATTTGAGTTCAAACGGACGATACTGGATTATATATAATCTACGAAAATTAGCAGTGGTTTGTTTATAATCGACGGAAGTGGGATTTTCTATGACGTAAGTTGTTGGAAGCATGACACTATCCGTGACATACATTAATTTTCAGAAAAATCGACAAGTTAACTTCGGGAATAATTTTGGATAGACAGCTACAATTTGCTACTACTACGCTATTAGCAGAGTGTACTGGAACTCCGAAGCAGTTGTCGATTTGTCCTGAAAATTAAGTATTGTCCCGGATTGTTGTATGTTGGAAGAATAC
>ERZ773224.1821-NODE-1821-length-24430-cov-7.975097_pt1 | contig 24430 bp, 5 predicted proteins | sample MGYA00580526_ERZ773224 | MGnify/ENA primary metagenome ERZ773224 (study PRJEB29015, sample SAMEA2737743) | human gut metagenome | biome: human gut; feature: human-associated habitat; material: faeces | place: China | collected 2012 ... | reverse complement strand
TAACTTCACCTATTAAATTGTTTCAAGATGCAACTGCTAAGACTTTAGGAAAGACACTTAAAGTTCAGATTGGACGGCCATCAACAAGAGGCGCAACAATTGATACATTAATTCAACTTGGCTATTTAGAAACAAAAAAAGGGAAAGGAAAAGTAAATTATCTCATTACTACAGAAAAAGGTAAGAGAAGCGCAAAAAATATGACCGGCAGTATTCTTTGCGATGCTGAAACCACTCTGCATTGGGAAGAACAGTTGGATTATATTCGAAAAGGGACGCTTTCCCCAGAAGCGTTTGAAGATGAGATTTGGAATTTCATTTGTCAGGAGACCGACCGATTAAAAAATGTTTCTATGGCAAAAGCCCCAGCTGGACAAAACTTATCGGGCGAAAAAAAACTTGGCGTCTGTCCTAAATGTGGTTCGGATTTCGTTGTCGGAAAATTTGGCCCATATTGCAAAGGGCAGTGCGGGTTAACTATTAAACAATATCGCGGAAAGAAAATGACACAAAGTCAAATTACCAAGCTTTTGGATGGCAAAAGCGTTATTATAAAAGGATTAAAGTCAAAAGCCGGGAAAGAATATAATATGTCATTGACGCCTACCGGTCAATTTGACTCTTTTAGTTATAATGGAAAAACGTATTATTCTTTGAAATATAATATATATAAACATTTATAAATAGAGATATATAATATGGAATTTTATATTCTATTATGTTAGAAATAAATTTAAAAGTTTCTTCATATAGCTTATTGTAATTAAACTCCCCCTTATCATTAAAATAAGACCTTACCCATGATTTATTATAATAACTTATACTTAGTTCTTCTTTCTTTTTGATTATTCTATTCTTATTATAATTTAAAACTTTCTTTATATTTCCATCAATATGATATTTATATAATTCTCCCCAAATAAAATCTCCATCCCTACTAAATGCACTAACATTTGAAAAATCATTTTTAAATTCTATCCCCGCTTCTTTTAATATATGAAAAATATTTATAATTGCTGTTAAAACATTTTCATTTTCTTCAGAAGTTATATTATTAATATATTCTTTATATTCAGCAATATTTTCTTGATTATTGTTTAAATAATTATATATTTTAATCTTCCATTCATTTGGGGCTGATATAGACATTTTTTTAAAATCATCTATATTATTGTTTATATTTCTTATTTCTGTTTCTATAAAATTTTTTCTTGTTCTTTCTTGAGTATTTAAAAATGTTTCATCTATCATCTCAATTTCATAATCGTCTCTTAAAATTTCAGTATTATTATGTTCATAATTAGGATTTCTAATACTCACCCCAGTATCCTTTACACTTTTAACCTTATTATAAACATCTTCATTTATAAAAATAACTTTACCTACATATTTTTTGCCAAATCTTCCAGCTCTTCCTGATATATTTAATAAAGACATATCATTTAATACTATATTCCTAGCAGTACAACCACTTGTAATAATAATATTTTCAGCAGTACAGTTTACTCCCTCTATAAAAGATGTTGTAACAAATAAGCAATTTATAATTCCAGCATCATATAATTGTATAATCTCTTTTTTTACATATCTTGGCATAGATGATACATATATACCTATTCCCATTTTTAAAGCAGATATTACATACCAATCTTTTCCTGATTCAAAATTATATGTTTCTTCTAAATGACTAATAAAAATATTATATCTGTCTTTAATTTGCTGTGATACATCAATATTTAAGAAATTTATATTATTTTCTTCTAATAATTCTATAATATCCAATCCTTTTGTTATATCACTAATATAAATAATATTTTTGTCATTTTTGATTTTTTCAAGTATTAAATTTACTTTCTGAGGTATTGTACTATAATTTTTAACTAAAGGTCTATCACATTCAAAAAAACTAGCAAAAGCATCTGGCTTTGACAAATTTACATATTCATGATAAACATATTTTGTTTTTCTATTTATTTCAATAATTCTATATTTTTCCATATATTTTTTCATTGATTCTTCTTTTTCATATGTATATGGAGACAAAGCAACCACCTTTCTATCAGTATTGCTTATTAGCTCTAAAACTTTTCTGAATTTATAAGATCTGTTATCTACTACAGAACCATCTATTTGTCTTCCATCATTTTCAATTTTATACACTTCATCCATTACTATAAGATCTATATTATTTAAATTATTATACTCATAGTAATTTAGAAATTTTTCTGGTGTTAGTATTCTTATTGTTTTTCCCACATGTTTTAAAATATTAAGAGTTATATTATATTTTTCTTGATAATTAATTCTCTTATTTATATTTAGTAACTTAATATATAATTCTTCAATTAAAGATTTTGTAGGCAATATGAATATTATATTATTTAAATTTGATACATTATTAATTATATATTCTAATATTATGGTTGTTTTTCCAAATGATGTTGGTGCTGAAACTAGTACTTTCTCATTCTCTGATATAGCATTAATTAGAGACAATTGTCCATTATTTAAATGTTTTATTATTTTTCCGTCATAAGTATGTAATTTTATATCAAAAGCATCATATAAAAATATATTTTCATAATCATTTATATCTTCTATATAACCATATAATTGAAAAGCATCTATTAATATAGAAATAATATCTCTAAATTCTTCTTCTTTTATATATTTACATATTATTTCTATAGCTCTCTCTTTATTATCTTCTAATATAATATCATTAGCTAAATCCAAAAATTCTAATCTTTCCATATTTTTATTCCTCCATTTTGTTCTTTAAATCCATAGAATCATTAAATGTAGGAACAAATACAATTTCTACATTGTATTTGTTTATTTTTATATTTTCTATTTGTTGGTTGAATTCTGTAAGGATCTCTTCTATTGCACTTCTAAAATTTTCAACATTTCTATTGTTTTCATATTTAAATATAGCAAAATAAATAAACTTTAATGAATATTTCAATTCATTTACTGCTTCTATAAAATTTTTATCTTCAGTAATAATTTTCTTATTTAGTTCATTTATTTTATCAGTGACTTCTTTTGCTCTTCTTCTTTCTAATCCTGATTGCCTATTTAAAACAAAATCCATGTAATCATTCAAGTATTCTAAATTCAAATGATTGTCATTTCCAGATATATCTCCTATTAAACTATCTTTTGCTCTAGATAAATTTCCCACAAACTTTGCTTCAGACAAGATTATTTCTAATCTTTCTCCTTTGTTCTCACAACAAACCACATCAATTCCTTTTGCTTCATTTTTATTATTAAATTCCTTTTTAGATACATAGGCTAACAAAATATCTTCATTTAATACATTTTTCAAATAATAATCATTAAATAATTCTCCAAAAATACCGTTGACACCTGTTTTTCTATCAGGTGTTACTTTTTTATATATTTTTTTAAACTCTTTAAGTAATTGTGAAGATATATCTTGTGATAAATCATAGAAATTTATAATATCTTCATTTCTTACATACATAGCCATATATTCTTGAAATACTTTTTTAAAATTTTCTAATTCTTTATCTTTGCTAAAATCATATAAATATACTTTTGCACTTGAATTATTATTCAAATAAGTTTCATTTATAAATATTAGTGGTGTACATATTTCTTTATAATACTGTTTTAATATTTCTACATTGTTCATATTATTGCCCCTTTTTATTATATGATAATGTTCTTGAATATTTTGTCGAAACTTGTCTTTTCTTATCAAAAAAGCAAAATAATCCTGTAATATAAAATTACAATTACTTTGCTTTTCCTTTGTATATTTTATTTAAATGTTTGCAAACTTTCTAAACATTTCTCAATAAAAATATTCATATTTGTTTTAGTTGTACTTTCAAAATATTTAAGAAGTTTCTTTACTTGTTCTAAATCAGCTTGTCCTGTGTTCTTTGGAAAAAGTTCTTCGTATACTTTTCCCTTTTCCTTATCATTTGGTAATTTACTTATTAATTTTAAATCATATAATACATGGTCAAGATTAATATCATTCCATATTGGTATAATATATGGACTTAACCAGTGATTTTTAAACATTTCTCCATTTTTGTATTTTTTTATTTTTTCTTCTGTTGTATCATCTAAATCCATTATTGGCATAATAAAAAAGTTTATAAATTTTTTATTTTTTTCTTCTATAATATATTTTTGTTTTAATTTGCTTTTATTTTTAAAATCATTGTTTCCTAATATTGTCATTAAACTATCTATTTGTATGCTCGTTTTCCCATTTTTTAATGAATATATTTCTATAGGTAAATGTAGATTACTTTTAATATGTTCTGCTAACAAAAGTTCACTTTTTCCATGTGCTATTATAATTCCTTTGCAGTAATTAGGTTTACTCACCATTATTTTTTTCCTCTTTTTCTTCTGAATCTTCTAGAACATATTTTATTTCTTCAAAATCTACATACGAAGTTGTTGGTATTCCTCCAAATAAACCTTTAAAATACAAATCACGAGCATTATGATTTTTTTGTATTGTTATTCCATATTCTTTTATTGAATTTATATATTTATTTCCTTCATAATCTGCTGATAATATATATATACATTCTTTTGGCAAAATTTCTAACAATAATGTATTATGAGTTGTTATAATTAATTGTCCTGTTATTTCATCCTTAATTGATAAAATTATATTTTTCATTAATAGGTCATGAATACCATTATCAATTTCATCTATAATAACTGTTTCTCCCATTATTGCACCTATTAATGTATCAAATTCTTCTATAATTTTTTTAGTTCCTTCTGATTCTAGTTCTATTGGTATTGATTTTAAGGTTCCACCTATCATTTTATTAAAGAATAACTTATATCTTATTTTATCATCTTTCTCTTCTATAACATATTTAACGCTTTTTATATCTGCATATGCTTGAGTAAAAAATATGTTTAAAACATTTTCATATTTTTTTATTTCATCAATTTTATTTTTAGATATCACTCCAGATTTTAAATCTGCTAATACATTTTGTTTCATATAATTATCTGGCATAAACTTTAAGTACCATTTGTTTACATGAATTGTCATTGATAATATTTTATTAATAATTTCCAATATTTTTTGCGAAATATTATTCTTTACGTATTCTTTATTTTTTTCTTTTTCTTCAAAAACTAAAAGAGATAAAAATGAGTATTTTCCCCAATATTTTTCAATATTTTCTTTTAACTCTTCGTTATATTTTTCATTGATAAAAATATTTTTATTTAATTCTTTCTCATTTTTTGATAATTTAAAATAATATCCTTTTTGCTTATTGACAAAGAAATATAATTTTTCCTCTACTATTTCTTTATTGAATTTTACTGAATAAAATCCTTCCTTGTTATTTATTTTAAAACCATATTCAATTTCGGTATCTTCTTCTTCATTGATCATTCTATATTCGTCTAAGTTTAATGATAATTGCCATATCGGCTTCATATCCATTGGTGTAGTATCTATCATTTTCTCTTTTAACTCAAAAAATTCCTTTGGTAACATATTTAATTTGACATCAATTATTCTTGAAATAGTTAATTGTTGTAAAAATTTAAATAGTTCTACCAAATTTGTTTTACCACTACCATTTTCACCATATATGGCAATGAATTTATTTGTTTCATTTTTAGTTTTATTTAAATTAAATGATATATTTTTTAATGATTTAAAATTTTTAGCTTTAACATATGTGAACATATATAAATACCTCCTTTTTCTATCATTTTATATAAGTTTACACTATTTTTTATATAAAGTCAATGTTTTTTTATACATTTTGTATTATTTTTAATTAACTTTATTTTATTATATGTATTTTTTTATAAAATATGTGAATAAATTAAAAATATTAATATTTTATTTTTTATTGGATCGTGTGATAAAGTTCTTTCAAATATTTATTATGAAACTTTTCTAATATATAAAATGAGACACAAATTTACTACATAAATTTGTATCTCCTCTCAAATTATATTCCTATAAACATTTGAACAAAAACTTTACCATACACAGGACTATCCATTACCGCAATTCCTGTATATGTGTATTCTTTATCCAATATATTTTCCCTGTGTGCCGGCGAATTTATCCATGCCTCTACTGCTTTTTCCGGGCTTATATTTCCTGCCAAATTTTCACCTGCAACATTATAGTATATTCCTGTTTTATCCATTAACTCAAATGGTGTTCCCAATATTGGTGAATTATGTGAAAAATACCCAACTTTCACTATATCTAGTGCTTTTATTCTGGCTGTTTTTTGAAGTTTTGAGTATGTTTTTAATTCTTCTAGTCCATTTTGTTTTCTATATTCATTTATTAGTTTCAGTGTTTCTTCTTCTTCCTCACTTAACTTTGGTTCTTTTTCGTCTACTATATATGCTTTACTTTCTGTTTCTGTACTTGTTTTGTTTATGATTTCTTCTTGATTATTACTTATGGCTAATGATATTGTTTCTATTAATAAAATAGATAAAATAAAAAATAAAATACCAATTTTAAGTTTAGATATTTTCATTTTATAACACATCCCCTATTTTTATTTTTTTATTATTTTTTTCTAGGTGTTTCTTATTATTTATCTTTTCTTATTTTTAGTATTTTTATTTATTGATTGTATTTTTTCTATTTAACTTTTGTGACATGCTTATTGTATCACTTTTTTATTGTTATGTCAACTTTTTATGTGCTGTTTTTGAAATATTTCCGGGATTAAGGGGCCACCACAAAAAATCCCCATTTTTTTCTTAGAAAATTTTTCGGGATTTGGGGACGGGTCTTCAATCCCGTTTTTCTTCTTGGGAATTTTTAATATAGTAAAATATAAATAAGTAAGTCCTGTTCGCTCCTTAAGACGGTATATATTATATTTTAAAACTCTTCGAATGCAATTGGAACAATATTAGAAATTATTAATAGAATTCATGGGTAATGTTCGCGTCGAGCGAAGCGAGGACTAAGTGAAAAGGTCCCATGAATTATATTTAGAATTTCCTATATTGCGTAATGCAGCCGAGAAGAATTTTAAAATATAATATATACCGTCTTAAGGAGCAAACAAAACTTACTTATTTATAAAACGTCCATTTTCTGAAAAAAATGGGATTGAAGACCCGTCCCCCAATCCCGATAAATTTCCTAAGAATACAAAAAAGGACCAAAGGTTTTATCCTTTAATCCTTATTTTTTAAAACTTGATATAGTTTGTAGGGTCTACATCATTTCCATATCCACTAGCATTCCTAATTTCAAAGTGTAAGTGATGCCCTGTTGAGTTACCTGGATTAGGGTCAGATTCCGGATCTCCTCCCTCTAGTCCAATTACTGTTCCTTGGCTTACTTTATTTCCGGCTTTAACATTTAGTTTTGATAAATGTGCGTAGAAACTATATATTGTTTCCCCATTTACAATATGTTTAATTTCTATGCAGTTACCAAATCCATTTTGTACTCCGGCAAATGTCACTTCTCCATCTGCTACTGCTAGGACTTGTGCATGATGTGTTCCAGCAATGTCTATACCTGTATGTTTCTTTACTACACCTGTTGTTGGGTGTTTTCTTGTTCCATAACTTGATGTTATTGTGTATTTGCAATTTAATGGTAATATTAAATTATCTTGTTCAATACTTGTTGCTACAATTTGTGATTCTGGATCAACCCATTCTATTTCAGTGTCTTTCTTGTTGTAGTTTGCTTTTAGAATGTTTCTATCTAGATTATTAACTATTCCGTCTTCGTTTAAGTCATATTTTGCTTTTTCGTCTTTGTTGTTATCATCTATTGAACCATAGTTTTCTTTTAAGGCTACTACGTCGTCTATTTCAATTTCTCCGTCTTTTACTATGTCACCTGCATATATTGAAATGTCGTCTAATACAATATCTCTACCCCTTGAGACTATTATATTTGTAACTTTATATTCTAAATATGATTCTTTTGTTACTACAAAATCGTATGTGTCTGGTTCTACTTCTATTGCAAATGTTCCGTCTGGTTCTATGTTTGTTTGTTTTACAATTTCTGTAGTTCCTGCTTTATAGATTGTTATTGTTGCATTTTGTTTTGTTTGGTCTACTGCTTGTGTTATGACTTTTCCTGAAATTGATTCTTTTCCTTTTATAATCCACAATTCTTTTTCTACAGTGTCACCTGCTCCATTTTGTGCTAATATTTTTAATATTGTTGTTTTTCCGTCTAATGTAACAGTTTTTTCTGCTTTTAAAATTGTGTATTCATTATCACCAATTTTTACTTTTGTTGTTTTTGATGTTGATTCTGCTTTTACATTTGCTTGTTTATCGTCTTTATCAACATAAATTAAGTATAATCCGTCTTCTTGTGGTTCTACTTTTTTGTTGTTTACACTTATTGTAAGTTGTAAATCTGATAGTTCTTCTACTTTATCAACTGTTGTGATGTTTAGTGTATATACTTTTTCTTTGTAGTTTGCGTCTGTTTTGTCTGTTCCATTTGATGCAGTGATTTTTATTGTGTATCCATTTGCTATGCTGTATGCTTTGTATGTACTAATTCCAAGTTCTGGGTTGTTGTCGTAAATACTTGCATATTCTTCTGTTTGATTAAATAGTATTGCTTTTATGTCTATATTTGTTTTTGTTTTTACAATATCTATTGTGTATTCTGTGTCATTTACTTTTGTTGCAATTCTGTTGTCTACATAGATTTGTTTTAGTTCTAATGGGTCTGGCTCTCTAACTATGTTTACAACATATTGTTTGATTGTTCCAGATATTGATTTTACTTTTACAAATATAGTTTTTGTTTTTTCTGTTCCAATCTCTACTATGTCTGTGTTTGTTCCAACAGTCCAGTTGTTGTCATTAATACTTACTTTTGCGTATTTGTATTCTGGTACTGCCCTTAGATTTACACTTGTTGATGATTTTGGTACATAAACTGTGTATGTTCCGTCTTCTTCTTTTTCTATTTCTTTACTATCTGCAAAGATTTGTTTTAATCCTGCTTCTTCTAATGGTTCATTGTCTTTTATTAAGTATATAACATATTCTTTTTCTGTCTTTTCTCCGTTTTGTACTGTTACTGTTACTTCTTCTGTTGAGTTTTGTAGACTTATGTTTTTCTCTACTGTTGGGTTTTGGTATTCTGTTTCGCTATTTGAGTCTTTTATTTTTACTTTTGATGTTTCTGAGTTTATTCCTGCCCATACAGTAACATTGTCAGTGTTACTTGGTAATACTTTTATGTAGTGTCCGTCTTCGTCTGGTGTTATTTCTTCGTTATCAATTTTTATTGTTGCTTTTAAGTCTTTTATTATGTCTGGTTCTTCTACTTCTTTGATTATTAATTTGTAGTCTTTTTCTTGGTCTAATTCTTGTTTTCCTGCTTCTCCAAACATTGCTGTAACTTTTAATTTAATTTCTTTACTGCTTATATTGCAATTATTGTATGTGTTTTCTGCTATTGTTTTTGAATTGTCTTGTATTGATACATATTCTGTCTTTTTGCTTGCAATTCCTTGTATTGTTGCAGTTGCTGTTCCTTTCATAACGTCTATTTCGAATGTTGTCTCGTCTATTTGTGTTGCTTTTCTGTTATTTAGGTATACTTCTTTTAATCCTAAGTCATTTACTTGTTTATGGATTATTAGTTTATGTGTTGTAACAGTTCCGTCTTGTGCAGTTACTGTTATTGTTTTAATTGTATCTCCTGTTTCTGGTAGTATTATTGTTTCTTCTAGTTCGCCTACTTCTTCACTACCTCCCATTGTGACTTTTGCTAAAACGTCTTCTGTTGCTATTTTTACTTTTGCTGTTTCTTCGCTTGCTTTTACTGTTGTTTCGTAGTCTCCGTTTTCGTTTTCAATAATGTGTTTTCCATTTACTTCTAACCATTGTATTTTTGTGTTATCTGATAGTCTTACTAATATAATGTTATATGTTTTTGTTGTTGTTCCGTCTTGTGAAGTTATTAGTATTGGTACTGTTATTGATGAGTCACTTAGGCTTAGTTTGATATTTTTTGTTGCTGTTGCTGTTTCTATTTCTTCGTCTCCAATTTTTATTGTTGCATATTTATTTTCTGTTATTGCTTTTATTTGGACATTTGATTTTTCTTTTGAAATTGACATTATGTATGTTGGAATTTCTGTGTCTCCTGTGAAGTTGTTTATTATGTCTTTTCCGTCTACATATATGTGCTCTGCATTTGCATTATCTGACATTTTGTATATTTTTACTGTGTATTCTTGTTCTCTTCCTGTTTCAGATATTGCTGTAAATGTAACTGTTACTTCGTCTTTATCCTTTGTATTTATGTTTCCTATTGATAATAGTCCTTTTCCTTCTGATTTTCCAGATTTTATTGTTGTGTATTTACTGTTTGATTCTATTGCAAGTGTTATATCTTCAACATCTTTCTTTATATATTCTGTATATGTATGTGTTTCCGCATCATATTCTGTTATTTGTTTTTCTCCGTTTTTTACGGATTTTATTCTGTTATCATTTGATACTAGTGTAATTTCTAATTCTTTTGTTTGTGTTTGTGTGTCTGGGTCTTGTGGTTTTATATTTATGTTTAGTTTTATTACTCTTTTTCCATCTTTAAATGTTACTGTTGAGTTTGCTATGTTTTCAAACCATTCTGTTCCATCACCTATTTGTACTTTTGCTTTTTCATTATTAGAAATTACTTCTATTTCTGCTTCTTGTTCGTCATTGCCGTTGTCTGATACTTGTACCGCATATTTTCCGTCTTGTTCTTTTACTACTTTTCCATTTACTTTAATAGATGCTATTGTGTTGTCTGTTGAGTATTTTATGATGTTTACATGGTATGTTGTGCTTTCTCCACTTTCAGATTTTACAATAATGTCTACTGTTGTTTTTTCGTTTGCAGTTGATATTGTTTTTGATAATACTTGTGTTGCTGTTTCTCCTGCTATTTCTACTGTTGCACTGTCACTTGTTGTTACTACTTCTACTGATGATTCGTCTTTGTTTCTTTCTATATATTTTGTGTATGTGTTTGTGCTTGAATCATATTCGTCTGGTTTTGTGTTGTTTATTGTTATTTGGCATGTTGTATCAGTTGATTTTCTTTCTATTTCTAGTATATATGATTTACTTGTTTCTCCGTCTTGCGCTGTTATTGTTATTTTTAATTTTGTCTTTTTGTCTCCGCTTAATTGTATTTCTTTTTGTATGCTTCCTGTTTCTTCTCCTATTGTTTCTATTTTTACTTTTGCATGACTTTCTGTTGCTTTGATATATACATTTGCGTTTGTTGCTGTTGTTGTGGTTGTTGCGTAATATTCATTATTCATGTTTATTGCCTCTTTGTTGTCAACTTTTATTGTTTCTAAATCCGCTTCGTGTGATTTTTCTTTTATTATTACGCTATATGTTTTTGTTCTGTTTTCGTCTTTTGGGTCTTGAACTTTTATTAATATTGTTGTTTCTTCTTTTGTTATTGGAATATTTATAATGTGTGTATTATTTGCTTCTGCTTTACTGAAGTCGTCTGTTCCAACTTTTGTACTTACTAATGCTATTGGGTTATTTGGTACTATTGTTAGTCCAACTTCGGTTACGCCTTTGTCAATATATGTAATGTATGTTCCATTTTCTTTTTCACATTCAACATCATTTGCTTTTATACTTGTTATTCCTAAGTCTGTTACTTTGTTTATTGTTATTTCGTATGTGTTTTCTTCCCCATTTTCTGCTTTTACTGTAATGTTGAATTTTTGTGTGTCTGCTTGTGTTTCTATTGTTGCTTTTGCAGTGTTTGTTGTTGAGTATTCGTTTTGTCCAATTTTTACTGTTGCAAATTCATTTTGTGCTTTTGCTGTTATTTCTACGTTTTGCATTGTGTCTGGTAATTCTATTGTGTAACTGTTTTCTGCTGTTTTTAATATGTTTTCTGCTGTTAATCCTTTTGCACTTATTGATTCTAGAATATTATTTGATGAATTTCTTACAAGTGTAACTGTATAATTTTCTTGTGTTCCGTCTTGGGCTATTACTTCTATTGTTGCTGATGTTTGTTCTTCTGTTGTTACTATTGTTTTTGTTGCTTTACCTTGTTCTTTTAGGCTTCCGTTTATTGATATTGTTGCTAATGTATCTTTTAATATTCCTGTTAAATCAACACTTTCGTTGTTACCAATTTTTACTGTTGCTTTATTGTTTTCGTCAAATGTTATTTGTTTTGTTTCAGTTTGGTTGTTGTTTACCATTGTTATGTTTGCTTCTAATTTTGTGTTATTTGATAATTTATTTACAACAACTTCGTATTGTTTTGATGTTCCATCTTCTGCTGTAATTTTTACTACAATATAGTTTATATCATCTGGTGTTGTTACATTTGATTTTTGTTTTTCAAATTCTGCTACAGAATCGTTTATGCTTACTTTTGCTAATTTATTGTTTGCTATTGCTTCTACATCTACAGATTTTGTGGCATATTTTTTGTTTACATAGAATTTTCCGTCTTTTTTGTTTGCTTCGATTACTTCATTATCAACTTTTATCATTGCTAGTTTGCAGTCATCTGATTTGTTTCCTACTGAAAGTTCATAGTGTTCAACTGTTCCGTCTTGTGCAGTTACTTTTATTTGTACTTTTACTGTTTCTGCATTTTTCATGATTGTTGCACTTGATGTTCCTACTACTTCTGGACTTTCTTCTATTTGTACTTTTGCTTTTGGGTCTTCTGGTATTACATATACTTCAAAACTTGTTTCTTCTTTGTTTATTCTTGTTTCGTATTTGTTTGTTGGAACTGCTTCTGCTTCTTTTCCGTTTACTTTTACACTTGACAATTTGATATTATCTGGTAATGCGTAAACTATTAATTTGTATTCTTTTTGTGTTCCGTCTTCTGATTCTGCTGTGATGTATGTTACTATTGATTTTCCTTGCATTTCTACATCTCTATATGTTGCGTTTTGTTCTTTTTCGTATGTGTTTATTCCAACTTTTGTTTTTTCTTCTTCTGTTATTGCTCCTATGTTTACTTTGTTTGTTAATTTATCTAGTGTGTATTCATATGTGTCTTTTTCTGTTTTACTTAGTGTTGCTTCTTTTCCGTCTACTGTTACTTTCTTTAGGTTTTTGTTTCCATTTTGACGGTTAATTTTTAGTGTGTATTCTTCTATGTCTCCATTTTGTGCTCTAACATTTATTTTTATTGTTGTTGGATTGTTGCTTACTGTTATTGTTCTTTGTGTTGTGTTTTGTTCATATTCTTCTTCGTTGGCACTTATATATGCTAATTCGTAGTTGGTTACTCCTATTACTTCTATTTCTTGATATTCCTCTGGAATACTTACTTCGTAAATATTTGTTCCTTCTACTCTTTTTGCAATTTTTGAAAATTCTGAGTTTCCTACTGTTATTGATTTTATGCTTACATCTGCTGATGGTTTTTTGATGTTTACTGTATATTCTTTTTTGTTTTCTGCATTATTTGGGTCTGTTACTATTATTTTGTATGTTGTATCTCCATCTAATTCTACTTGTGCTGTTGTTGTATGAACTTCTGATGTTTGTTCCCCAATGCTTACTAGGTCACCGTCATTTATTGTTACTGCTGTTATTTCCGCTGTTTTTGCGTTTTGACCAATATATGCATTATATATGTTTCCTATTGGATTTATTACAGTTCCATTTACTGTTACTGCAAGTAGTCCTAAGTTGTTTTCTGTTCCTTTTTTATCAATAATTAGTGTATATTCTCTTTCGTTTTCTTTTGCTGTAACATATATTTTTACTATTGTTTGTTCTTTTAGTGTTGATATTATTTTTGTTGTAACATTTGTTTCTGTTCCTAAATTGTTTATTTGTACTTCTGCAGTTTTATATAAACTTGTTGCACATATTTCTGATGTTTCTTGGTCTGCTTCTATTATTGCTTTATATGTGTCTCTGCTTATTTTTGTTGCCTCTACTCCATCTACTTTTACATTGTCTAATTCTGTTAATGCATCTTCTTTGTATATTGTTAATGTGTATTCTACTATGTTTCCACTTTCTGCTGTTACTTCTATTGGTATTACCTTTTTATTTTTTGTTTGCATATCTACTGTTTTTGTTGTTTGTTTTATTTCTCTTGCTCCGTTGTCTATGCTTACTTTTGCATTTGAGTGTTGTGTTATTGCTGTTATTTCTGGTTTTACCGTTGAATTTGGTATTATTATTTCATATTCTTTTGCCCCTATTGATGTTGCTTCTACCCCATTTATTGTTAGATTTTTTAATCCAGCATTTTCTGAAACTACATCAATTGTTAGTATGAAATCTACTATTTTACCATTTGATGCTTTTACTCTTATTTTTACAATTTTAGGATTTGTGTCTAGTTTTACGTCTTGCATTAATGTTCCTGTTACATATGTTGCTCCTTGGTCTATGCTTATGCTGTCTGTTGTGTCTTTTGTTGTTATTTTTATTGTTCCTGTTCCATCTCTGTTTGCTACAACTGATACTCCATATTTATTTTCGCCAACTAGGTTTGCTGTTTTGCCGTTTACGTATATTGTGTCTATTCTTTGTTCGTCTAATGGTTGTACAACTCTTAAAGCGGTTGCTTTTGCTCCTGTTGTTTTGTCTGTTGCTGTAATTGTTGCTTCTCCCATGTCTTGAGCGGTTATTACTCCATTTTCTACTGTTGCTACATCTGTATTGCTTGATGACCATTCGTAGTCTGTTAGTTTTCTCGTTTCGTTGTTGAATACATTAAATATATTTGTTTGTAATGATACTTTTTCTTCTTCTGGTTGTTTCATTGTTCTTGCTTCAGGAATTATTTTGAAATTTCTGTCTCCTACTAATGTGAAGTTGAAACTATCGTCATATGTACTGTTTCCTAATTGTCCGTATTCATTGTTTCCTGCTGCATATACAAATCCTTGTGCATCAATTACATAATTATTTTTGTATCCCGCTCCTAAGCCTATGTATTGTTTTTCTGGTGTTGTTATTTTTTGTGTTTTTTCTGTACTTGTGTTAATTCCGATTCCGGCTTGTCCATTTTTGTTGTTTCCATATGTGTATGCATTTCCATCTTTGTCTAGTAACATTGCGCTTTCGTCTGTGCTATTTATGTCTACGATTCCTTCTGTTGCTATTTTTTCTTGTTGTTTTTCTTCTTCTTTTGCGTATTTGTATATTTTTTCTGTGCTTCCATCTGTTTTTAGTACTACTATTGCGTTTTTCATACATTCAACTTTTACTGTATTTTCTGTGTCATATACTACTTGTGGTTGTGTATAATATAGGTTTGTGGCAGGTTGTATTAATTGTCCATATTTGTCTTTGTTATATACATGTTTTGCTATTTGTTCTGATGTGTTGTCACCAAATACATATACTTTTCCGGTTGAGTCTACAATTGATGTCATATTTCCGGCTGCTGCTATTGAAATTATTTCATTTCCTACTCCATTTATTGTTTCTGGTATTGTTACTGTTTTTGTTTCCCCATTTCCTAATTGTCCTGAACTGTTTAGTCCCCATGTATATAGTTTTCCTTGGCTGTCTAGTGCAATTACATGATTTTCTCCTGCTGCAATGTCTACTATGTTTTCTAATGATTGTACTTGTATTGGTTTTTTGGCAGATGCTCTGTTTCCTTGTCCTAATACACCATATGTGTTATCTCCCCAAGCCCATACTGTTCCGTCTTCTCTTATTGCTACTGTAAATCCTTTTCCTGTATCTATTTTTTTGTATGTTGATAGTATGTTTGTTTGACTTGGTATGTTTGTTGGTATTAATTTGTCGTTTCCTAATTGTCCGTCTGAGTTATATCCAAATCCCCATGCACTTCCATCTGATTTTAGTATTGTTGCATAATTATCTCCTCCTGATATTTCTGGAGCGACTTTTTGCCCTTCTTCTATAACTCTTACTATTATTACATTTTCTTTTCCTGTTGCTTTTTCTGTTGCTTTTACCCATGTTGTTCCAACTTTTTGTCCTGTAATTGTTCCTTTTGCGTTTACTTTGGCAATTTCTTCGTTTATAGTTTCATAGCTAAAGTCGTTATACATTTCGTCTTCTTTAAATACATTAAATGTGTATTTTGGTGTTATTTCTATTTGTTTACTTGAATTTACATTTAATGTTATTTCTTTTTCGTTTGCGTATGATGAGTCGTTTCCTATTTTTACTGGTATTCTACTGTTTGTTTTTGTTTTTATGTTTTGTATTCCATGATAATAGTCTCCCCATGCATATACTTCTCCATCATATCTTATTGCTACATTATATGTGTTTCCACTTGATATGCTCATCATATTGTCTATTGTTTTTATTTGTGTAAATAATACTTTGTTTTCGTCTGTTCCTATTCCTAGTTCTCCTTGTTCATTTGAACCTGTTGAATATAGTATTTTGTTTGAACTTAGTATTATTGTTTGATTTTTTCCAGCGGATATGTCCATAATGTCTCTTATTCCTGATACTTTTGTTGGTATATTTGTATTTTTGTTGTTTCCGTTTCCTAATTGTCCTTTTACGTTATAACCAAATGTATATATTTCTCCTTTTGTTGTTAATAGAACACTATGATTGTCACCTGCTGATATTTTTCCTATTAGTTCATTTAGTTTTATTTCTTCAAATTTGTTTGTTTTTCCTTCTGCATTTGATGTTTGTCCATATACGTTTAGTCCTGATGCCAATACTTTTCCACTTGTTGTTAACAATAGTGTATGATTTTTTCCCATTGAGATGTCTAATATATCACTTACGTATGGTAGCATTGTTGGTTCTTGTACGTTTTGGTATGTTCTTGTTCCTAATTCTCCATTTGCGTTTAATCCCCATACATATACATAACCGTCCTTTGTTAATGCCATACTTTGATTATTGTTTGCTGCTATTTTTTTGATGTTTGTTATTCCTAATTTTACCGGTGTGCTTGATGTTGTTCCTAATGCATAGTTTGCATTTGCTCCCCATCCCCATACGTTTCCTTCTGTGTCTAGTGCTAGGTTATGTGTGTTTCCTATTGCTATTTGTTTTATTTTTGTGTTTTCTGGGAATGCTACTTGTACTGGTATGTCTGTTGATTTTGTTGTTCCATTTCCTAGTTCATAACTTGAGTTTAATCCATAACTCCATACTGTTCCATTTGCTTTTAATATTACTGTGTGTGAACCATTTGTTAGCGCCATTGGTTCTATTTCTACATTTTCTGGTAATACTGTTACTTGTGCTATGCTTGTGTAGTCTGTTCCTTCTTTGTTTACTTCTATTGTTGTTTTTCCTGTTTGTATTCCTGTTATTGTTCCATTTTGTGTGATGTTTGCTATGTTTGAATTTCCTGTTGTGTAATTCATTTGGCTATTGTCTACTACATCTTTTATTACATTAAATGTTTTGTTTGTTACAGTTAAATTATATTGTTCACCTGGATGTATTGTTATATTATTTGAACTTAGTCCAACATCTTCTCTTCCTACCAATGTTAATTCATCTGTTGTGTTATATAGTTTATTTCCTAGTGCTCCGTATTTTCCAAGTCCCCATGTGTAAACGAATCCGTCTTTGTTTATCATTGCACCATTATTTTGACCTGCATCAACAGATATTGCTTTATTTATTCTGTCGTTTTTCTTTGGTAACATTTGATTTGTGTCTTGTGTAGTTGCTAATTTATAGTTTTCGTTTGCTCCCCATACATATGTTGTTCCGTCTTTCATTAATGCTATTGAAAATTGTTTTCCGGCTTTTAGTTCTTTTATATTTTTTATTGCGTCTGTTCCGTATTCGTTTTGTATGAATACTGGTTTTGATGTATTTTTTGAGTTTCCTTGTCCTAGTTGTCCTTTTTCGTTGTTTCCAATTGCATATCCTTTTCCATCATTTCTTAGGAATAGTGTGTGATTGTATCCTTGTGATATTCTTATTACTTTTTCTGCTTCTATTTGTGTATAATCACTTATTTTGTATACTTTTCCTGTTTGGTCTGTTGCATAGTCTGCTGATATGTCTATAATGTTTTCTAGTTTGCTTAGTTTTGTTGCTGTACTTTCATATCCATATCCCCATGCCCATACATTTCCTTCTGTGTCTAGTGCTATTGTTTTGTTGTTTCCACTTGTTATTTTTACTATTTTTGTTAGTGGTGTACCATTATTTTTTATTACTTGAACTGGTTTATTTCTGTTTGATCCTGTTCCATCTCCTAGTTGTCCATATCCATTGTATCCCCATGACCATACTGTTCCGTCTGCTTTTACTGCCATAGTATTTTCGTTTCCTACTGTTATATCTATTACATTTTCTAATGCTGTTACTTTTACTGGAGTTGCTTTTGCGTTGTTATCTGCTGTTCCTAGTTGTCCATATGTATTGTTTCCCCATGTCCATACTGTTCCGTCTGCTTTTAATGCTACTGTGTGTGTGTTTCCTACTTCTACTTTTGGTACAGATTGTTTTCCTTCTGGTACTACGTTTACAAATATTGTTGCTGTTTTGTTTGTTATTTTGTGTGTTACAACAATTTCTGCTTTTCCTATTTCTTTTCCTGTTATTATTCCGTCTTCATCAACTGTTGCTATGTCTGTATCTAATGACATAAATGTCATATTACCACTATCTACTTTGTCTGTTATTAAGTTGAATTTGTTGTCTAATGAAGCATTTACTTGTTTTGTTTCATTTTTTTCTACTGATATTACGTTAGAACCTACATTTACATATGTATCTCCTATTACTGTAAATACATTTCTTGTATTTGTTGTTCCGTCTCCTAATTCTCCATATCTATTGTATCCTGTTGTGTATACAAATCCTGATGTGTCTGATGCGATAGAGTGATATGTGTTTGTGTTTGCAAGTTTTATGTCTTTTGCATTTGTTGCTTTTCTTGCAACTGGTATAGTTGATGTATATTCTGCTGTTCCTAATTGTCCGTTTGCACTGTATCCACATGAGTATATTTCACCATATTTGCTTACCATCATTATGCTATTGTTTCCTGATGATATTTCTACAATGTTTTCTATTGTTTTTTGTTCTTTTGTTTCGTTTCCTTCTGAGTCTAATGTTATTTCTTCTGCTTGTACTTTTACTGGTTGGCTTGAGTTTGTTGTGTTTCCTTGTCCTAATTGTCCATATCCATTATATCCCCATGCCCATACATTTCCTTTTGTGTCTAATGCATAATAACTATTATCTGATGAAGCGACTTCTACAATATTGTTTATTCCGGCTATTCTATTTGGGTTATTTGCAAGTGTCCATACTGTTCCGTCTTCTGCTAACATTATTTTTCCTGAAGCTGATACTATTTTGTTGTATGTTTTTATTTTTGTTGGTTCTTTTGAATATTCATATCCCCATACATATACTTCACCTTTGTTGTTTATTGCTATACTTGTGTTTCCACTTATATATACTTTTTTGATGTCTTTTAGTTTTTCTATTTTTGTTGGGATGTATTTGTTTTCTGTTGTTCCATTTCCTAGTTGTCCATATCCATTATATCCCCATGCCCATACATTTCCTTCGGCATCTAGTGCTAAGTTGTAATAGTATCCTGCTGCTATGTCTTTTATGTCGTCTAATGTTTTTTGTGCTTTTGTTGTTGTTGTAACTATTGAACCGTCTGGTGATGTGCTTTGTATTACTTCTGTGTATTCTCCTTTTTCTACTTGTGTTGGTTCTGTTATATATGCACTGTTTGCTACTCCATTTCCGATTTCTCCATTTGAGTTATCACCCCATGTCCAAATAGTTCCATCTTGTTTTAGTGCTAGTGAGTGTATATTTCCTACTACAACTTTTTCTGCGGTTTTTTTGTCTTCTCCTATTACATTTACTTTTACTACTGCTTCGTCTTCTCCACTAACTGATTTTAGTGTTATGTATGCTTTTCCTTCTTTTTTAGCAGTTACTTTTCCTGTGTATTTGTCAACTGTTGCTATGTCTGTATTTGAACTTACATATTTAAATCCGTTGTTTGTTGCTTCTTCATATAATAAGTTAAATCCATATATTGTTTTTGGTTGTATTTGATATGTTGGATTTGATAGTTTTAGTGTTACTTCTCTTTCTGCTAATTCTATATATTGTGTTGATATTGATTCTAAGTAGTTTATAGAGTTTGTTGAGCCATCACCTAATTCTCCATATCCATTGTATCCTATACTCCATACTGTTCCGTCATTTTTTGCAATTTCTGTATTGTATGTTCCTCCTGATACTATCATTACGTCTGTAAAGTCTTGTCCTTCTTTGTCTTTCATATATGTTGCAAGTGCTTTTGTTGTTTTGTCTCCTGTTGCTAATTGTGCATAGTTGTTTAATCCCCAAGTTACTACTTTTTCTTCTGATGTTATTGCATATCCTGAATAGTATCCTTCGTTTATTGCAGTTATGTTTGATAGACTTCCTTCTTCTGATGTTAGTTGTTGTGGTACTGCTCCGCCTACATTTGTTAGTGCGTTGTATGTGTTGTTTCCAAATCCCCATACTGTTCCATCTAATAATAATGCAATTGTGCTATTTACTGGACTTGCTGATACGTCTGCTACTTCGTCCAATATTGGATTTTGTGTAAATGTTGCTCTATTTGATGTTGTTCCATCTCCTAGGTTTCCATATCCGTTGTATCCTGCTACCCATAGTTTGTTGTTACTGTCTATTGCAAAACTTGATACATTTGAGGCTTCTATTTTTGTTATTTTTTCTAGCGCTTGCACTTTTACAGGTAATGTTCTTGTGTTTGTGTCTCCTAGTCCTAAGTTTCCATATCCATTATATCCCCATGCATATACATTTCCGTCTTTGTCTAATGCTAGAGAGTAACTGTCTCCGGCCGCTACTGCTATGATGTTTTCTAATACACCTTCCCCATCTGGTGATTTTACTTGTACTTTTGTATATGATGATGTTGTTGTTCCATTTCCTAGTTGTCCATAATTGTTGTATCCCCATGTCCATACATGTCCATCTTTGTCGACTGCAACTGTATGTGCACTTCCAAGTGCAATTGATACTATATTATTTATTCCTGTGTATGTTGGTAGTATTTTGTTTGATGTGTCTCCTGTTCCTAGTTGTCCATATCCATTGTATCCATAACTCCATACTTCTCCGTTTGCTTTTAGTGTTACTGTTGAGTAGTTATAGTTTTCTATTTGTGGGAATGTTAGGTCTTCGTTTCCTAGTACATATACATCTACTGTTGATTTTTCTCCTGAGTAAACATCTGTTACTGTTGCTTGTGTTTTTCCTTTTTTAACTGATGTTACTTTTCCTGTGTTTTTACCTATTTGTGCTATGTTTGAATTTTTAATTGAAAATTCAAATTTTTGGTTATCTACAGAATTATATAATAGGTTAAATCCTGCTATCATTTTTGCTGATATGTCTTCTGTTTTTCCTATTCCTTTTATTCTTATTGGTGATTTATCAAAACTTATTCTTGATTTGCTTATACATGTGTATTCTGTTCTGTTTGTTATTGATCCATCTCCAACTTGTCCTAGGTTGTTTTTTCCTACTGTCCATACTTTTCCGTCTTTTCTTACTATTGTTGTTCCTTCATTGCTTACTGCTACATCTATTATTTCGTCTACTTTGTCTCCATCTTTATTGTATTTTAGTTCTGTTGCTAGTAATGCATTTGTTGTGTTTCCATTGCTTAGTTGTCCATATCCATTATATCCCCAAGCCACTGCAGTTCCGTCTTTTTTTATTGCTATTGTTGTTTCGTTTCCTGCTTCTATTTGTTTTACATTGCTTAGGTATGTTGGTTCTTTTGTTTCTTCTTCTATACTTTCAATTACTTTTCCGAATTTGTTTCTTCCATTTGTTGTGTTATTTCCTAAGTTTCCATATCCGTTGTATCCACTTGAGTATACTTGTCCTTTAGAGTCTAATGCTATTATTGTATTGTTTTCTACTGCTACATCTACTATGTTTTCTAATTCCATTACTTCTGTTGGTACATATAGGTTTGATGTATTTCCATTTCCTAATTGTCCATATCCATTGTATCCCCATGTGTATAATTTTCCGTCTGCAGTTACTGCAGTTGATGTTTGGTTTTTGCCTGCTATTTTTATTATTCCGTCTAATTTTATTTTTATTGGTGTTGCAGTTCCTGATGTAGTTCCATTTCCTAATTGTCCATTTCCGTTGTATCCCCATGTGTATAATTTTCCGTCTTTTGTTAGTGCCATAGAGTTGTATGTACTTGCTGCTATTTGTGATATGTTTTCTAGGCCTGGTACTTCCTCTGGTTTTGTTGTGTTTCCGCTTCTTCCTAATTGAGAGTATGAGTTTGTTCCACAAGAGTATACTTTTCCGTCTTTTGTTAGTAATAGTGTGTGACTATCTCCTGCTGCTATGTCTATTACGTTTTCTATGTCTATTTTTGTTGGTTTGTATCTGTTACTTGTGTCTCCTAGTCCTAGTTGTCCATTTGCATTATATCCCCATGCCCATACTGTTCCATCTGCTTTTAATGCTATTGTAAAGTTTTGTCCACTTACTACTTTTGGCATAGCTATGTCGTCTTTTCTTAATACTTCTACTGTAACTATTGCTTTGTTTGGTAATTTGTTTGTGCTTACTTCTATTTTTGTTGTTCCATAATTTTGTGCTGTTACCATTCCGTTGTTATCTACTGTTGCAATGTTTGTATCTAAACTCTTATATTGTAGTTGTTCCCCTTCAACTTGGTAATATAATAAGTTAAATCCTAAATCTGTTGCAGCATTTATTTGTCTTTGATTGTTGTTACTGTTTAAGTTTAATATTATTCTTTGGTCATCTACTTCAAATTTTGCTTCTGAAATATTTGTTGGGTTTATTGTCGTTGTTGTAGAGTCATCTCCCATTTCTCCATTTCCATTGTATCCTACTGTGTATACTAATCCTAGACTATCTGCTATTGCTGATGTTTGATAAGATACATTTGTCGTGCTGGCTGTTGTTATTATGTTTTTGTCAGTTTGTGCTTTTTCTAGTTTTGTTCTTGTTGTTGTGTTTTTTGTGAATAATTGTCCATAGTTGTTGTATCCTGTAACATATATTCCTGCATCATCTGGTGTTTCGCTGTTTCTTGTTATTATACTTGAATATCCATTTGATGATACATTTTCTACATCTGTTACTTTGTTGTTTTCTGTGTCTATCATTTGAACTGGTAAATATCTTGTATTTGTTGTTCCATCTCCTAATTGTCCATATCCATTGTATCCTACAGACATTGCTGTTCCATCTTCCATTGCTAATAATGTGTGTATTGTTCCGGCAGATACTTCTTTTACTCCATATAGTATTCCTGTGTTATTTGAATTTTTCATTTGTTGTGCTACACCTGTTGAGCCTGTTGTTCCTGTTCCAAATTGTCCATATCCATTGTATCCTACAGACCATACACTTCCGTCTGCATCTAGCATTGCTAGGTAGTTTTCTCCTGATGATATTTGGATTATATTTGATACTTTTTGTACTTTTTGAGGTATTGTATGTGCACTATTATCTCCATATCCTTGTCCTAAATTTCCATAGTAGTTATATCCCCATGAATATACTGTTCCATCTGATTTTAATGCATATGTCATACAATTATTTGCTGCTATTTCTATTATGTCTGTTAAATATCCTTTTCCTGTTGAGTCTTTTACTTGTACAAATTCGTTTGAATTTGTTGTTGTTCCATTTCCTAATTGTCCATATCCATTATATCCTGATGCCCATACTGTTCCGTCTGATTTTAGTACTACTGTGTGATTATTTCCTGATGCTACATCTATTGCATATATTTTTTGTGTATTATCAGATGAGTCATAAATGTTTGTTTTTGTTGGTTTTAATTTTGATGTCTTGTCTGTTGTTCCTAATTGTCCATATCCATTGTAACCCCATGTCCATATTTCTCCATTTGCTTTTAGTGCTGCAAAGAAGTTTCCTCCTGCTGTTATTTTTGGATATACTTTTCCTTGTGTTCCATTTACATTTACTTTTACTGCTGCGTGTGCTCCTGTTCCTTGGTTGTATACTTTTATGTATGTTTTTCCTGTTCCTGTAGCAGTAACTATTCCGTCTTCTGATACTGTTGCTACGTTTTCGTTACTTGAAGTAAATTTACAACTTGTTTGTTCTAATTTGTCATATAATAGGTTGAATCCAGCTGTAGTCTTGCATGTTATTTTGCTTCCTGTGTCTCCTGCTTTTTGATAGTTTATTACTGATGGTGTTGCTTGTAGTTTTACTTTGCTTATACATGTTGGTGTTGTTGTGTTTTGTTTTGTTCCGTCTCCTATTTCGCCTTCTGCATTATATCCAGCGGTATATACCATACCGTCTGCGTCTACAATTGCTCCTGTGTTGTATCCATCATAGTTTCTTGTTAGTGCCATTGTTAGTATGTCTTTGTCTGTTTCTACTGGTGTTGCAT
>ERZ773224.1819-NODE-1819-length-24444-cov-3.766616_pt1 | contig 24444 bp, 29 predicted proteins | sample MGYA00580526_ERZ773224 | MGnify/ENA primary metagenome ERZ773224 (study PRJEB29015, sample SAMEA2737743) | human gut metagenome | biome: human gut; feature: human-associated habitat; material: faeces | place: China | collected 2012 ... | reverse complement strand
GCAACCTTAATCAAAGATCAAAATTTTTTCTAATCATTTTCCTGTTAGCTATAAAAAAGCACAACGCCACAGAGTTTTAAATCTCTGTGGCGTTGTGCTGCTCTCAATCGGTCACTTTTTGAAAGTATCCTTATGTGAGCCTGCCTTTTTCAAGGGTTTTCGGGTTTCTTTTCGTAGGAGAACCACTGGCTCTGCCAGTGGGGAAAAAGCTTTAGCTATGGACAGAATAAAAACTCCTTGATATATTTGAAGTTGAGGTTCGCCAACCCAACAAAAATATATCAAGGAGGTCCTAACCATGAAAGAGAAGGACATAAATAGTTAAGAACATACTAAGTGGAGATGTCAATACCATATTGTATTTGCAGCAAAATATCGTAGACAAGCAATATATAGAGAGATAAAAACGGACATAGGAAAAATTCTGAGAAAATTATGCGAACAAAAAGGTGTAAATATAATAGAAGCCGAAGCGTGTCCTGACCATATTCATATGCTTATAGAAATACCGCCAAAATACAGCGTAGCACAAATAATGGGATTTCTAAAAGGTAAGAGCAGTCTTATGATTTTCGACAGACACGCAAATTTGAAGTATAAATATGGGAACCGTCATTTTTGGGCAAGAGGATATTATGTGGATACCGTAGGACGCAATAAAAAACAAATAGCGGAATACATAAGGAACCAATTGCAAGAAGATGAAATGGCAGACCAGATGAGCATTCAAGAATATATAGACCCGTTTACGGGTAGCAAGACAAAGTAGGCTAAATAAAACACCCCTTTAGGGGTTGCCCGAAGAAGTAATGCGGTTGGCAGAACCTTTCGGAGCCCCTTTAGGGGTGTGGCCTGTAGAATGCCATTCCAGGGCTTATTCAAGCCTCCGGCTTTGCCGGAGGTTGTGACTTGTATATAAGTTGAACCATTATTACTTTGTTTATAAAAATAAGCGACGGCTGTATAAAGCCGCCGATTTGTCATTCTGAGCGCTTGCGCGAAAGAATCCGTCTTTCCTTACAAGAGGTACGGATTGTCGCGTGCTCTGCGGCGTTTGCAATGGTCGTAAAGATTACTTTGGGCAGAGCCTTCACAATGTGAACTTTTTTAAAACATACCTGCAGGCTCTTTTTAAGCCTGCCGGTTGTTGTTACAGCTCGTTTTTATCCTTTAATAGCTTAAGCTTTAAAACAGCGGCTTGGGTTTTAGCGTCGGTTATTTCGCCGCTCATTATCATTTCCACCGCTTTTTCAAGCGGTATTCTTTCTACACATAAAAACTCATCGTCGTCGGGGTGCTGTTCGCCGAAGGTAAGGCCTGTTGCGGCGTACATCCATATTATTTCGCCGCAGTATCCGGGAGACGGATAAAGCTTTCCAAGGGGTATAAATTTTTGAGCCTCGGCACCTGTTTCCTCTTTAAGCTCGCGTTTTCCGCAGGCAAGCGGATCTTCGTTCGCGCTGTCCCGTTTTCCTGCGGGAATTTCGGTTACCGTTTCCATATAGGGATAGCGGAACTGTTTTACAAAAAGTACCTCGTCATTATCGGTAAGCGCGGCAACGCAAACCCCGCCGTTATGCTCTATAACCTCGCGTGCGGCGGTGTTACCGTTAGGCAAAAGCGCCGTATCGCGGCGCAGCCTTATAATTTTCCCTTTATAAATATATTCGCTTGATAATTGTTTTTCATCTAAATTCATTAAACGCACCTTCTTTAAATATATATGTTTATGGGAGAGTGAATAAATGTTGGAATTAGTAAGATCCGCCGAATACGGATATACCGAAAGGCAAAGGCTTATAAGCACGCTTTGCGAAAAATACGGTTTTTTAAAACGAAAAAATATCGGGCGCAGCTGCGGCGGCAGGGATATTACCGCCGTTAAAATAGGCTCGGCAGAGGAATACAGCCTTATAGCCGCCGCTTTTCACGGCAGCGAACGAATAACCTCTACAGTGCTTTTAATGTTTGTTGAGGAGCTTAGCAGGGCTTTAAGCGAAAACGGTTTTTTAGGCAGCCTTAACGCCTGCCGTGCACTTAATAACAAGGGCGTTATATTTGTACCGTGCGTTAATCCCGACGGGTGCGATATATCCCTTTACGGAGCTAAGGCCTGCGGGGAATTATCCGGAGCCGTGAACCGACTTTGTATGGGAGATTTTAAGCATTGGAACGCCAATTTAAGAGGCGTTGATATCAACCACAATTTTAACGCGGGCTGGCAGGAGCTGCGTACAAAGGAAATCAAAATGGGAATTTTCGGCCCTGCGCCTACGCGTTTCGGCGGTTATAAGCCCGAAAGCGAGCCGGAAACCTTAGCGCTGACAGAGCTTTGCAGAACTGTTAAAATACGTCAGGCAACGGCGCTTCACTCGCAGGGCGAGGTTATATATTGGCGTTACGGTGAAAATACGCCGCCGCGCTCTAAAAAAATGGCGGAAATTATGGCAACGGCTTCAGGTTATGCGCTTGATACGCCGATAGGAATTGCAGACGGCGGCGGTTTTAAGGATTGGTTTATTACCGAATTTAACAGACCGGGTTTTACGGTAGAGCTCGGAACAGGCGAAAACCCGCTGCCTGCCGAAAGCGCCGCGGAAATTTATGAACAGGTAAAGGAAATGCTTATGCTTTCTTTAATAATGTGAAATTCGGGGCCGCCGTCAGGCGACCCCGAAAAATTTAAACAGATAAATCTTCAACAATTAGCTGACGAACGCCGTTTTCATCAATATTAGACGGTGTTTTTTTATCTCTTGCGGCAAAAAACTTTTCGGCAACCTGTGGGAACAGTGCATAGCTTAATACATCTTCTTCCGATTTGCCTATGCCCTTATCGCGCATTTCCTTTGCGTACTCGGTAAGCTCGGGCTTTAAAAGGTCTGCGGGGCGGCAGGTTATAACCTTATCGTCGCCTATAGCCTTTTTGCGAACCTCTTCGTTTACCTTACCCGGCAATCTGCCGTATTCACCGCGCAGGAGTCCCTTTGATTCCTTGGTTATCATTTTATAACGCTCGCCCGAAAGCACGTTAAGCACTGCTTGAGTGCCTACTATCTGGCTTGTGGGTGTTACAAGCGGGGGATAGCCGAAATCTTCTCTTACCCTCGGAACTTCCGCTAAAACCTCATAGTATTTATCTTCTGCATTAGCTTGCTTAAGCTGTGATAAAAGGTTTGAGAGCATTCCGCCGGGAACCTGATAAATAAGGGTTTTGGTGTCAACATTAAGCACCTTCGGGTCAAGTATGCCCTCTGCCTTAAGCTTATCTGCAACCTTGCGGAAGTGCGCCGCTATTTCGCTTAGCTTCATAAGGTCAAGTCCGGTATCGCGCGGAGTGCCCTGCAGCGTCGCCACAAGCGCCTCGGTTGAGGGCTGTGAAGTACCGTTTGCAAGGGGAGAAAGCGCGGTATCAACAATATCAACGCCTGCCTGCGCCGCCATAAGATAGGTCATATCGCCGGTGCCGGTGGTGTTGTGTGTGTGCAGATGAATCGGAACCTTAACGTTTTCTTTAAGCTTTTTAACAAGCGAATAAGCGTTGTAGGGCAGAAGTAAATTTGCCATATCCTTAATACAGATAACGTCCGCGCCCATTTTTTCAAGAGTCTTTGCCATTTCAACAAAGTATTCTTCATTGTGAACCGGGCTTACGGTGTAGCTTATAGCTGCCTCGCATATTCCGCCGTATTTTTTACAGCTCTTCATTGCCTGTTCCATATTGCGCGTATCGTTAAGCGCGTCGAAAATACGAATAACGTCAATGCCGTTTTCAATCGACTTTTTAACGAACATATCAACCACGTCGTCCGCATAGTGCTTGTAGCCGAGCAGGTTCTGACCGCGCAAAAGCATTTGAAGCTTAGTGTTGGGCATATGCTTTTTAAGGGTGCGCAGTCTCTCCCACGGGTCTTCGTTCAAAAAACGCATACAGCTGTCAAACGTAGCGCCGCCCCAGCATTCAAGGCTCCAGTAGCCTACCGAATCAAGCTGTTCAAGCGCGGGGAGCATATCCTCAATACGCATACGCGTAGCCGCCTGCGACTGGTGTGCGTCACGGAGAATGGTATCGGTTATATATAATTTCTTTTCTTCCATTTTAAAATCCTCCGATTAACCGAAAATCGAAATAAGAACGCCTGCCGCAATTGCAGAGCCTATAACGCCCGCAACATTCGGTCCCATAGCGTGCATAAGCAGGAAGTTCGAGGGGTTTTCCTTCTGACCTACCATTTGCGAAACGCGCGCCGCCATAGGAACGGCGGAAACACCGGCAGAGCCGATAAGCGGATTTATTTTGTTCTTCTTTGTAAACAGGTTCATAAGCTTTGCAAGCAGAACGCCGCCCGCTGTACCGAGACCGAAGGCAACTATTCCCATGCAGAGTATTTTAATAGTCTGCCAATTAAGGAATGCCTTTGCGGTAGTGGTAGCGCCTACCGAAATGCCTAAGAATATGGTTACAATGTTCATAAGCTCGTTTTGAGCAGTCTTGCAAAGACGTTCGCAAACGCCGGATTCCTTCCAAAGGTTGCCGAGCATAAGGCAGCCTACAAGCGGGGTGGCAGACGGAACAAGCAAAGCCACAAATATTGTTACCGCAATCGGGAAGATTATTTTTTCGGTTTTGCTTACTTTGCGCAGCGGCTTCATAACTATTGAGCGCTCTTTTTTGGTGGTAAGCAGCTTCATAATCGGCGGCTGGATAACAGGCACCAACGCCATATATGAATAAGCGGCAACCGCTATCGGACCTAAAAGGTTCGGATAAAGCTTTGATGTGGTGTAAATGGCGGTAGGACCGTCCGCACCGCCTATAATGCCGATAGACGCAGCGGCCTCTGCCGGGAAAGCGAGCGCTAAGCAGCCTATAAATGTGACGAAAATACCAAGCTGTGCGGCAGCGCCTAAAAGCAATGATTTCGGGCTTGCAATAAGAGGTTCAAAATCTGTCATTGCGCCTATGCCTATAAATATAAGGCAGGGATAAATGCAGGTTTTAACGCCGATATATAAGAAATCAAGCAGACCGCCGTTGCTTAATATATAACCGTAATCATAATGGTGCTCGCCCGCCGCCATAAACTCAGCCCAAAGCTCTGTATGGTACATGGCGTTATCCGCACCCGTAAATGCGGTAAGGTTTGTAAGCAGCATACCGAAAGCTATGCCGACAAGGAGTAACGGCTCAAATTGCTTTTTAATACCGAGGTATAAAAGAAGCAGAGAAATAAGAATCATCACAAGTGACGCCCAGTTTTCTCTAAGATTGCCGAACAGCATATAAAAGCCTGTTGTTTTGGCAAAATCAATTATTCTATCCATATGTCAATTCTCCCAACCGTTAACCTATAACGCAGAGAACAGCGCCGGTCTCAACCGTGGCACCCTTTGTAACATTAACCGAAAGAACGGTTCCGTCACAGGGGGACATAATTTCGTTTTCCATTTTCATAGCTTCAAGAATCATAAGCACATCGCCCTTTTTAACCGCGGCGCCGTTTGTAACGTTAACGTTTAAAATATTGCCGGGCATCGGGCTTGTAATTGTTTCTTTGCCGCCGGAAACAGGCGCTGCGGGCGCAACAGCCGGAGCCGGAGCGGGGGAGGGTGCCTGAGCAGACTGTGCGGGAGCGGCCTTTACTTCGGACGCGTCAACAGCTTCAAGAGTTACTTCATATGCGGTACCGTTTACCGTAACATTGTATTTTTTCATTTTAAAACACCTTTTTCTTAAATTTTTTTAAAAGACAAAATTCTTATTGCGGAAATGTCAGTACCCATTTCCTCTGCAAGTGCTGCCGAAACCGCAGCAATTATTTCCCCACGGTTTTCTATCGGTTTTACAGCCGTCGCCGGAGGTTCGGCTGTTGCGGTATTTTCGGGCTTTTTTTCTGCCGAAGTACAAATTGCTCCGATAATGTAGCACAGAATAATTATGGAAATAAGTCCTACAAAAACTACTCCGAGGCCCATACCTACAACATAAAGATTATCTACAACGTTTGACAATGAAATGCACCTCCCCACGGGTTGAAAAATCGGTTTGATAGACCACAAAATATAGTTTGTGGTAAAAATAACAAATCTACCCCTATTAACCTAATTATAATTATAAAATCAATATTATACAATAATAAAACTTCTTTGTTAACAAAAAATTAACAATTTATTGCGCTACGCAGTAAAATTACGGCGGTAACAATTTTGCAGTGCGCTAATAAAATGATATTGGACAACGCATACCGCTTTTATTGCTGCGTTGCACAGAAAGCGAGAAGGAGAAAATCTTTTATGGAAAGAAAGCAGTTTGATATATCTGACTTTTATAAAGCCGTAGCCTGTCGCGGAAGGGAATGTATAAGCGGCTCCGAACAGCTCGATAAGTGTGAAAAACCGCTTACTATGGTATTTATAAATATGCAGCCGCTTGAAAATGTATATTCACAGGACGAGGCTTACAAAAACGGAACCTTGTTCCCGAACCTTAACAAACCGTTTTTGGGAGGTAGCAGAAGATGAATGAAAAGGCGGCCTTAAGAAGAAAAATATTTGAAACGGATTTTGCGCTTTATGAGCTTGTGCTTTTTCTGGATTCGCACCCTGAAAATAAGAAGGCAATGGAGCTTATGGCACGTTACAGAAAAATGCGCGAGGAGCTTGTAGACGATTATGAAAAACGTTTCGGAAAGTATATAGTAACACTTTCAGATGTTCCCGATGACGCGGAGCACTGGCAATGGATAGACGGACCGTGGCCGTGGGACAACGATTTTATGGAGGGATAAACCTTGTGGAAATATGAAAAAAAATTACAGTATCCGGTAAATATTAAAAATCCGAATCCTAAATATGCTCAAATTATAATAACACAATACGGCGGTCCAGACGGTGAGGCGTCAGCTGCACTGAGATATCTTACCCAAAGATACGGACAGCCGTACAATGAGGTAAAAGCCACGCTTACGGACATCGGAACCGAGGAGTTGGCACATATGGAGATGATATGTGCGATGGTGCATCAGCTGACAAGAAACCTTACGCCCGAAGAGATAAATGCGAGCGGCTTTGCACCATATTTTGTCGATCATACAAACGGTGTTTATCAGATAGCGGCTTCCGGAATGCCGTGGACGGCAACCTATTATCAATCCAAGGGCGACGTTATAACCGATCTGCACGAGGATTTGGCAGCAGAGCAAAAAGCCCGTGTGACATACGATAACCTTTTAAGGCTTATTGACGATCCCGATATAACGGAACCGCTTAAATTTTTAAGGGAAAGAGAGATTGTTCATTATCAGCGTTTCGGCGAAGCGCTGCGGCTTACTACCGACCGACTTGACTGCAATAATTTTTATGCGTTCAATCCCGGCTTTGATAAATAGCATAACAGCTTTATGTTAAAAGGGGCTGTCGAGTTAAGACAGCAAAAAACAACCGGGTAGCCCGAAAAAAAGGGTTGCCCGGTCGCTTTGCTTACTGTATAATTAAATTGCCAAAAATAACTCAGAAAGCAGGTTAATTATACAATGTACGGAACAAGAAATCAAGTGGTTTTACCGTTAAATTTAGAAACAAAAATCAAAGGAGACGATCCGGTATTCAAACTCGCGGAAATATGCGACACGTTAGACTATACATAACTGTACAAAGCATATGTCCGAACATACCGGAAATATGATCCTGCCATGCTCTTTAGTGTGACAGGACTCGAACCTGTCGCGCCTACGAAACAAAATTTTGCATAATACATTGCCTCAAAACTTGAAATACGGCAGTATTCCTGCGTTTAGTCGGCTTCGTCTTATAACAAAATTTTTTGTTTCGGTAGGTTAAAAGTTTCTGCCGCCGAATTTTTTATTCGGCGAAGCGAGAAATTTGCAGCAAGGCTAACGCCTTGCAAATTTGAAAAAATGATTACCTAAACCGAGTAAAAAGTAAATATTTTCATGAAAAAAGAGGGCATTTTTCATACCCTCTGTATGTTTTTGCAGAAAAACTAAAAAAGTTTTCGACATTTTAACAGTTTACAGACATTTTGGGCTGCCGCTCGCGATTCTTTCGCTCTTGCGACAGCCCCGTTTTTTAATTTGCCGCTAAATAATATAACCGCCGTTAATGCCTAATACCTGCCCTGTTATATAATCGGCGGCAGGGGAGGCAAGGAAGTATGCCGCCGCCGCTATCTCGTCGGCGCTGCCCATTCTGCCGAGCGGTATTTCGTTTACAAAATCGTTAAGCTCCTCAACCGTAAGATTTGAATTCATACCCGTTTCTATAAGACCGGGGGCTATGCAGTTGACGGTAATTCCGCTTGGAGCCAACTCCTTTGCAAGCGCCTTTGTAAGACCGATAACGCCCGCCTTTGCCGCGGAATAGGCAACCTCGCACGAAGCGCCGACCTGACCCCACATAGACGAAATATTTATAATAGTACCGGATTTTTGATTTACCATAGTCTGCGTTACCGATTTACAGCAATTGAAAACACCTTTAAGATCAATATCTATAATGCGGTCAAAATCAATTTCGTCGGTATCGGTTATAAGCCCCTGATATGCTACGCCGGCATTGTTTATAAGAACGTCAATACTGCCGAATTTATATAAGGTTTCTTTTACCATAAGGTCAACCTCCATTTTATTGGCAACGTTGGCCTTTTGTGTAATTACGGAATAACCGTTGCTTACAAGCGAGCTGCAAAGCAGGCTTGCCGATTCATATGATTCGTTGTAATTTATAACAACGTTAAATCCCTTTTGCGCAAACATAATTGCCGCCGCCGCGCCTATACCTTTTGATGAGCCTGTAACTATAACTGTTCTTTTCATACTTAACCCCGTCCTTGATTTGTTAATACAAGTATACCACAGGTTTAAAAAAAATTAAAGTGGAAATTACAATAAATTGGGTTTACATAAAGCAACGGTGCGCAGATATTGTGTGGTTTACATAATAAGTTTACATAATATTTTATAAAAATTAAATTGGTGGTTGACATAATTTTGGAAATGTAGTATTATAGTCGTACAGGCTTTTTAAGCCGTATTTTTTTCGGCATATCGGCATTAATTTATGTTTGTTATTTGTGCATTTTTCTGTTTTAGTTTACATAACATCCTGCCGATCACCATATTTTGTGGCTTAAGAAACAATTAAAACTAAATATTGTTTTTTGAAAAATACCGTATATCTTGTCCGCGTTTTGCATAGTATTCTTTAGAAACGGAGGAACAGATATGCGAAAGGGAACTGTTTTAAGTCTTAAAAATTTAAAGCTTACCGAGTTTATTTTTAAGAACAACATTTTGGTTTTAATGGCTTTGCTTTTTATTTTAGGCATTGCCGCGGGTACATTTTCGTTTTCCGCATTAAAGCCGCTTCAAAATTATTCCGCCGTGTTTATTGAACGCTTTGTTTCGGACAGGGAAGGCTCTGCTTTTTTTAAAATTTTACTTGACTCCTTTATGCATTCAATGCTTATGCTGATGATAATTTTCACATTAGGCACCTCAATGCTGGGGGTTGTTTTGGCGCCGCTTTCTCTTACGGTTCGCGGCGTGCTTTACGGCGGCGTAACGGCTATGCTTTATTCCGAATACGGCGTTAAGGGGATTGCATTTAACGCGGTGCTTGTGCTGCCGTCGGCAATTATATTTATAATCGCCCTGCTTTTGGCGGCGCGCGAATCGTTAAGATTTTCGCTTGTGATAGCTAAAATGTCCTTGCCGTCAACACCGTCGGCTAATCTTTCGTTTGATTTTAAAAACTATTGCGGCAGGTATCTTTTCATTTCGCTTATAGTTTTGGTTTCTGCGGTTACCGACGCACTGCTTTCACATTCCTTTATGTCCGGTTTAAAATTATTCTGAGGAGGTGCAATATGAAGGAATACGATAAATTCAAGCAATATCTTATAAACGTTAAGAAATCGTCTTCCAATACTGTTGAATCGTATATGCGCGATATAGCTCAGTATTCCGATTATTGCGCTGCCGAAAAAACAGATATTTTATCGGCGGATAACGGCGTATTGCGCGGCTATCTTGAATATCTTACCGCTATCGGAAAATCGGACGCAACAAAAACCCGCGTTACAGCCTCTGTTCGCTGTTTTTATAGGTTTTTAATTGCAGAGGGAACGCTTAAGAGCAATCCGGCAGACGGCATTAAGCTTCAAAGAACCGAGAAAAAGCTGCCGGGCATACTTGATTCCAACGAGATTGTTTTACTGCTTTCACAGCCCGACGGCACCGATTATAAAAGCATAAGAGATAAAGCAATGCTTGAGCTTTTATATGCTACCGGCATTAAGGTATCCGAGCTTACGGAGCTTACCGTAAGCAATGTAAATCTTCAAATAGGCATACTTCATTTACATAACGGCGAGCGGGAGAGAATAGTGCCTATGTACCCTGCGGCGGTGAAAACCGTAGCTGCTTATCTTGTGAATGTAAGACCCGCCATTGTAATCGACGAAAACGAGGACAGGCTTTTTACCAATATGAACGGCAAGCCGCTGTCACGCCAAGGCTTTTGGAAAATTATAAAGCATTACGCCGAAAAGGCCGGTATAAAAAAGGATATAACTCCGCACACGCTTCGTCATTCATTTGCCGCGCATCTGCTTGAAAACGGCGCACAGCTTAAGGATATTAAAGAAATGCTCGGTCACTCTGATATTTCGTCAACACAGATATACGCGCAGCTTATAAAAAGCAAATATACGGCTGCTTATGCAAAATTTCATCCTATGGCAAAATAAAAAATCTTCATTTTTTGAAGGTTTTTTATTTTTTTAAAATGGTTAGATAATATAATATCACGAATTTTTTGCTTATAAAGTCATTGTCTATTTTTGTAATTGTTAATATAAATAAAAATGAGCAAAATAATCACGGGATGTGATTGTTTTGAAACTGTTAAGGATTCTTTCAAAGGTCTTTTTCTTTATATTTTTAATTCTTGATATAGCGGTATTTTCGGCTGTTTTTTACCTTAACGGTACTGTTGGTGAGGAGTACAAAATAAGACGCGGCGATATTTTAAGCTTTGATACAAAGCTTCCGATAACTGCGGAGTATAAGGGCACAAGGCTTTCCGAAAGCACTGTTACGCAAAATATAGGCGAAGAATTTACCGTGGGTCTTAAGGCGTTCGGTATAATACCCTTTTCAACGGTAAGCGTTGAGGTTGTAGACGAAATGCACGTGGCGGTACTCGGCACGCCGTTCGGTATGAAGCTTTATACCGAGGGCGTTTTGGTGATTGATATAACAGATGTTGAAAGCGAAAACGGAAAGACTTCACCGGGCGAGGCGGCAGGCATAAAAAAGGGCGACTATATAATCTCGGCAGAGGGTAAAAATATTCATACAAACGAAGAATTAAGCGCCGCGGTAGAGGCTTCGGGCGGAAACAGAATAAAGCTGTTGATTAAACGAAACGGGAAAAAGAAAACCGTATATATTACGCCTGTAACGTCTAAGGAAACGGGCAGTCTTAAAATAGGATTATGGGTGAGAGACAGCTCGGCGGGAATAGGCACTATGACGTTTTACAGCCCGTATACAGGCGTTGTGTGCGGCTTGGGGCACGGCGTATGCGATGAAGACACGGGCGAGCTTTTGTCTCTTGAAACGGGCGAGCTTGTAACGGCGGAAATTATTTCCCTGGAAAAGGGCGCTTCGGGAGCGCCCGGTCAGCTTAAGGGTAAATTTACCGGTAACAGCATAGGCGCAATAGATAAAAATTGCGAAAACGGTGTATACAGTATTTTAAAGGGTAAGATCAATCCTTCAAACTTAACCGAAATCGCCCTTAAGCAGGAAATAAAGGACGGCACCGCACAAATTCTTTGCACGTTAGAGGGTAATACCCCAAAGCTTTACGAATGCAAGATTAAAAAAAGAAACTCGGCTTATTTATCTTCTTCACAAAATTTAACCGTAACCGTAACGGATAAAGAGCTGCTTGAAAAAACAGGTGGTATTGTTCAGGGTATGAGCGGCAGTCCCATAATACAAAACGGAAAGCTTGTAGGCGCGGTAACACACGTTCTTATCGACGACCCTACATCGGGATACGGTATTTTTGCCGAAAATATGCTTAAAGAGGCGCAAACGGCTGCCGAGGCAAATAAGCTTAAAAATGCATCTTAAAAATCAATGGCTGCTATACCGAAAAAAACGGGCGAAAAAATGCCCGTTACATACAAAAATTAAAATTTTCAGGTTTAAATTATCAAATCGGCTTTGATTTTTTTAAAATTTTATGCTATCATAATTATAAAATTTATCTGATACAGAGGTTTTGAATTTGATATATACCTTAACGCTCAATCCCGCGCTTGACTATACCGTTTTTGCCGAAGGGCTTACCGTCGGCGCCGTTAACCGAGCAGGCGGATTTTCGATAAGCTACGGCGGAAAAGGAATTAACGTGTCGGCAATGCTTAAAAATCTTAACGTGTCCTCGGTTGCTTTGGGATTTATTGCCGGATTTACGGGAAACGAGCTTGAAAAGCTGTTGTTAAACGAGGGTATAAATTTCGATTTTATTAAGCTTAAAAGCGGAATTACGCGAATTAACGTAAAAATAAGAGAAAAAAGTGAAACGGATATTAACGTGCAGGGTCCCTGCGCTTCGGCTGATGAATTAAATCTGCTTTATAAAAAGCTTAATAAGCTGGAACACGGCGATTGGCTTGTGCTTTCCGGCAGTATACCAAGCGGTATGCCGAGCGATATTTATGCCCGCCTTTCGGAATTTGCCGAAAAAAGGGGAGCGCGCGTTATAATTGACGCCGTAGGGAGCGCTTTAACCGACTCGCTTTATACAAAACCCTTTTTAATAAAACCGAACCGCGAAGAATTGGGCGATATTTTCGGCGAAGAAATAAGCGGTATATCCGACGCATTTTTTTATGCCGAAAAGCTTAAAGCGGAAGGTGCGAAAAATGTTATGATAACCTTGGGCGGCGAAGGCTCGGCGCTTATTTGCGAAAACGGAGAAAGGCTTTACTGCAGCGCCGCCGACGGAGCGGTGCTGAACACCGTCGGCGCAGGCGATTCCGCCGTTGCGGGATTTATTGCCGGTTATTCTGAAAACGGCTCCTATAAAAATGCACTTAAGCTTTCGGCGGCGGCAGGCGGGGCTACCGCGTTTTCAAACGGTATAGGAAATGCCGAGCTTGTGAACAGACTTAGAAGCAGTATTTCCGTAAAGGAATATGCGCAGTAATTTTTTGTGTCCGTGTATGAAAAACACATTATTGTGTACCGTGTACAAAAGACATACATTTAAACGTATTAAAGCCTAAAAAAAGTTAGAATATCGGAAGCTTTATTGACACATTTGGTTAAAAAGAGTATAATAACTATTAAATAAATATGAATTTGCAGGAGGAAAGAACTATGAAAAAAGTATTTGCGGCAATTTTAAGCGCCGTACTTATTTGCGGTTGCTTTGCAGGCTGCGGAAACAGCGGCAGCAGCAATTCAGACACAATTAAAATCGGTATTTTCGAACCGGCTTCAGGCGCTAACGGCGCAGGCGGCAAACAGGAGACATTGGGTGTTAAATACGCTCATTCCACACAGCCTACGGTTGAAATAAACGGCAAAACCTACAAAATAGAGTTGGTTGAGGTTGATAACCAGTCGGCAGACGATAAAGCCGTAACCGCGGCAGCGGAGCTTGTTAATAAAAAGGTATCTGTAGTTTTGGGTTCTTACGGCTCAAGCGTTTCAATAGCCGCTTCGCCTACATTTAAAGAGGCGAATATACCCGCAATCGGAATTACATGCACAAACCCGCAGGTAACCGAGGGCAATAAGCACTACTTCCGTATTTGCTTCCTCGATCCTTTCCAGGGCTCGGTGCTTGCAAAATATGCGTGGGATAACGGCGTTAAAACCGCATATACATTAGCCGAGCTCGGCAATGCCTATGATTTAGGTCTTGCAAGCAGCTTTAAAACCGCTTTCGAAAAGCTTGGCGGTAAGGTTATAGCCGAAAACTTCCCCACAAACCAGGCAGACTTCACCTCATACATCACCAACGCCAAAAGCAACGGTGCTCAGGCAATATTTGCGCCTACCTCTATTTCCTACGCGCAGCTTATAATTGAGGCGGCGGCAACTCAGGGCTTAAAAATACCGCTTTATGCCGGCGATACCTGGGACAGCAACGTTATACTTGCGGCTGCAAAGGGTAAAGACGTTCAGGTTAATGTTACCACATTCTATCAGGAGGGCGGTAACAAGGAATTTGACGAGGGCTTTAAAAAGTGGCTCAACGCAGATTCCTCAAGGCTCACAAATAACGGCGGTAACGATATAGTATCCGCTGTTTCGGCAATGGGTTACGATTCTTACTTTACCGCGCTTGAGGCTATAAAGGCGGCAGGCAGCGGCGATTCCCAGAAAATTATGGAAGCCCTTTGGAACGTTAATTACAGCGGCGTTACAGGCGAAATTAAATTCGATTCCAAAAACGGCGACGCAGAACGTACCGTAGCATATATAAAGGCTGCCGACAATACTACCGGCGAATGGAAGTTCGTTAAGGAGCAGGGCGTAAATTAGTAATTAAACTACGGTGGACCGGATGGGCTTCATCCGGTCCTGTTTTTGATTATTCGGAGGAATTTTAATGGATTACTTATTGGCAGGTATCTCCGTAGGCGGTCAGTATGCTCTTATAGCCATAGGTTATACTATGGTTTACGGTATACTGCGTTTGATCAACTTCGCTCACGGTGATATATTTATGGTTGCAGGCCTTATAATGGTATACGCAACCACGGCAATGCCGCTTTATTTGTCAATACCGTTTGTACTGCTTGTAACGGTTTTGATCGGCGTTACGGTCGAACGCGTTGCGTATAAGCCGCTTCGTTCGGCGCCGCGTATGTCGGTTATGATATCCGCAATCGGCGTTTCGTATACTCTTCAAAACATAGCGCTTTACGCTACGGGCGGTCTTGCAAAGGTTTACCCCACAATACCGGTTTTGTCAAACACGGTAAAAATTTTCGGCGCCACAACAAAGTGGGTTACCGTTATTACGCCTGTGCTTACCATACTGCTTGTGTTAGCGCTTGTTGCAATTATTAAATTTACCAAAATCGGTATAGCAATGCGCGCCGTTTCAAAGGATTTTGAAACAAGCCAGTTAATGGGAGTTAAAATAAACCGCGTCATCAGTATGACCTTTGTTATCGGTTCATTTTTGGCGGCGGTAGGCTCCATACTGTATTTTTCAAATTATCCGTCCGTTGTGCCCACATCGGGTTCAATGCCGGGCCTTAAATCATTTGTGGCAGCGGTATTCGGCGGTATAGGCTCTATTCCCGGCGCTGTTGTAGGTGCTTTTATAATCGGTATTTGCGAAAATCTTATCCGTGCGGTAAGCATCGGGGGAGTAAGCCTTACGCCGTTTTCAGACGCATTTACATTCGCGCTGCTTATTGTTATACTTTGCGTTAAACCGTCGGGTCTCTTCGGTGAAAAGGTCACCGATAAGGTATAAGGGGGAGAAGTGTTATGAAAATCTTAAGTCCTGCGGACAAAAAGAAAAATACAATATGCAACCTTATACTTTTTGCGGCTCTTGTTGCCGTGCTTATATACATAGACGCAACCTCGCTTTCGGTTGATATGATAGTAAAGGTGCTTCAAAAGGGCTGCGTTTACGCAATAGTTGCGGTTTCTATGAACCTACTCAACGGCTTTACCGGTCTTTTTTCGCTCGGTCAGGCAGGCTTTATGCTTATAGGCGCTTATATGTATTCGGTATTTTCGGTTGATAATGCAAGCCGTGAAATGGTATACAGCTTTTCAGGCAAGCCGATTATAAACTTTCAATTGCCTATAATAGTTGCAATAATTTTAGCAGGCCTTGCAGCGGCGCTGTTTTCGTTTCTTATCGGTCTTCCCGTATTAAAGCTTAAAAGCGATTATCTCGCCATTGCAACGCTTGGCTTTGCCGAAATTCTGCGCACGATAATACAGTGGGATAAATTCGGAAGAGTTACAAACGGATCCTTCCCGATAAGTCAGCTGAATACGTTTAAGGCGCGCTTGGCAGATACCGTTTTTGCTAAAATGTCTTTTGTAATTCCTTTCTTTATTGTTGCAGTTATTTGTATAGGCATTATAGCCTTGCTTATACATTCCACATACGGCAGAGCGTTTAAGGCAATAAGAGACGACGAGGTTGCCGCCGAAGCAATGGGAATTAACCTTGCGAAGCATAAAATGATAAGCTTTGTTATAAGTTCTTTTTTTGCAGGCATAGGCGGCGCTATGTACGCCGTTTTTGTAGGCTCAACAAATGCGGCGCCGTTCACTTCGGCTCTTACATATGAAATATTGCTTATTGTTGTAATCGGCGGTATCGGTTCGATTACCGGTTCTATACTTGCAAGCTTTTTGTATATTGCTTCGCAGGAGTGGTGGCTCAGAGGGCTTGACAGCGGTACGTTTATGGGTATTACTTCGCCTATATTCCGCAACGGATTCCGTTTGGTTGTATTTTCGGTTATTATTATGATATTTGTGCTTTTCTTCCGTAACGGTATTATGGGGGATAGGGAATTCAGCGCGATAGGCATTTACAAGGCAATTAAAAATCTGCCGTCAAAAGCGGCCGATAAATTCAGAAAACAGAAAGCGGAGGTACAAAAATAATGGAAAGCGTACTTCGCTTGTGCGATATTACAATGCAGTTCGGCGGCGTTGTTGCCGTTAATAATCTTTCACTGGAGGTTAATAAGGGCGAAATTGTCGCTCTTATAGGTCCTAACGGCGCAGGAAAAACCACTGCCTTTAACGCTATAACCGGCGTTTACGAGCCTACAAACGGCGCTATTTATTACAAGGATAAGCTTGTAATTTCAAATAAACCGCACGGTAAAATGAAAAAGCTTTATGCGGGTGAAAATAACGGTAAATATCATACCGTTATATCCAAAACACCGGATAAACTTACAAAGCTCGGTATGGCGCGTACATTTCAAAATATACGCCTTTTCAAGTCAATGACGGTTTTTGAAAACGTTCTTACGGCAAAGCATTTAAGAAGAAGCTCAAATCTTTTTACGGCTGTGTTTCATTTGAATTTTAAAGAGGAAGCCAAAATGCGTGCCGAAACACTTGAACTTTTAGAGCTTGTAGGGCTTTCGGACGTTAAAGACGAGCTTGCAACAAGCCTGCCTTACGGAAAACAGCGTAAGCTTGAAATAGCGCGCGCACTTGCAACAAAACCGGAGCTTTTGCTGCTTGACGAGCCTGCCGCGGGTATGAATCCGCAGGAAACCGAGGAGCTTACCGAATTTATACGTGAAATACGCGAAAAATTCGATATAACCGTTTTGCTTATCGAGCACCATATGAACCTTGTTATGGATATATCGGACCGTATATACGTAATAGATTTCGGTAAAAAAATTGCCGAGGGTACTCCGGCGGAAATTCAGTCCGATCAAAAGGTTATAGACGCGTATTTGGGGGTTGCTGAAGACGATGAGTAATATACTTGAAATTAAAAATCTGTCGGTGCATTTCGGCGGAATTAAGGCTGTTGACGGCATTTCCATGGATATACCTGAGGGTAAGATCATAACCCTTATAGGCGCTAACGGAGCAGGCAAATCCACTATACTTCGGTCGGTATCTGGTATAGTAAAACCGCAGGGCGGCGAAATACTGTTCGGCGGAGAAAGCCTTATCGGCAAAACGCCGGACGCAATAGTAAACCGCGGCATAACGCTTGTACCGGAGGGGAGACGCGTTTTTCCAAACCTTACGGTGCTTGAAAATCTTAAGATCGGCGCATATTTACGCAAGGATAAGCTTGATAACGACATTGAATATATATATTCGCTTTTTCCGCGTCTTAAAGAGCGGTATTGGCAGCTTGCGGGTACGCTTTCGGGCGGTGAACAGCAAATGCTTGCTGTCGGCCGTGCTCTTATGAGCAAGCCGCGCCTTATTATGATGGACGAACCGTCCTTAGGATTGGCACCGCTTGTTGTTAAAGATATTTTTGAAATTATAAAAACAATAAACAAAAGCGGTATTACGGTTTTGCTTAATGAGCAAAACGCTAATATGGCGCTTAAAATCGCGGATCTCGGTTATGTTATAGAAACGGGAAGAATTACGCTTACAGGCACAGGCACGGAATTGCTGTCAAACGAATTGGTTAAAGAAGCGTATCTCGGAAAAAGTAAATAATTCCTTAAAACGCATAAGCCTTTCTTTTCGGCAAATAATAGCTGAAAGGGAAGGCTTAAACTTTTTTATAACAGGAGTATCGCTATGAAAAGAATCGGAAAAAGAACAATAGTTTTTGAAAATAATCCGTGTATTACGGGATATGGCTCGGTGGTAGGAAAAAAGGAACATGAAGGACCGCTCTCAAACGAATTTGACGCATATACCACAGATAGCTTTTTCGGCGAAAAAAGCTTTGAAAAAGCAGAAAGTAAGCTCCAAAAAACAGCACTAAGCTATGCGCTTAACCGTGCGGGCGTAGAACCTAAGGATGTTGATAATATTTTTGCGGGTGATCTGCTTAATCAATGCATAGGCAGCTCCTTTGGCTTGCGTGAATTCGGAATACCGTTTATAGGGCTGTACGGTGCCTGCTCAACAATGGCGCTGTCTTCCGGTCTTGCGGCAATATTTGTGGATTCCGGTGCTGCAAAACGCGCGGCGGCAGTTACGTCTTCACACTTTTGCTCGGCTGAAAGACAATACAGATATCCGCTTAATTACGGTTCGCAGCGTACTCAAACGGCTCAGTGGACTGTAACAGGCTCAGGTGCGCTGATTTTGGAAAAAGCCGAAAAGGGGATATGTATAAGCTCTGTAACATTCGGAGAAATTGAAGACTTCAAAATAAAAGACGCAAATAATATGGGAGCTGCAATGGCGCCCGCTGCTGCAAGTACACTTTTACACTATTTTGAAGATTCAAATAGCTCTCCGGAGGATTATGACATAATCTATACAGGCGATTTGGGATATGTGGGAACGAATTTATTTTATCAGCTCTTAGAGCGTGAAGGCGTTGATATCAAATGCCGTCACAGTGATTGCGGACTCATAATTTTCGACCGTGACAGCCAAGACGTGCATTCCGGCGGATCCGGTTGCGGTTGCAGTGCGAGCGTATTGTCTTCGTTTATTATGCACCGCTTTGAGAAAAATGATTTTAGCAATATTCTATTTATGTCAACAGGCGCGCTTATGTCACCGACCTCATCATTTCAAGGTGAAAGCATACCGGGCATTGCGCATCTTTTAAATATTAAAAAAGTATGATTTATAAAAATCAGTTAATTATAAATAAAGCCTTACAGAATATTTGTAAGGCTTTATTTATATTTGATAATTTAACGATTTAGAAAAGGTACACGGTGAAGAAAATGACACTAAAAGATAAGCTTATGATATACGTATACAGAAAAGGCAATCAAATAGAACAGGAAGAAAAGGATCTTAAAACAAGTCTTCGGCTGTCGGCTTTAGATAACCTCGACCATTACGAAATACTGCGGCATAGGATCCGTTTACAGGCTTGGAACAATTTTATATATGAGCCAATTTTTAATATTTCCCCAATTATACTAAATATTCATTTAGTATAATTGCCAGTGTGGAAAACGCGTACCGCAATAATTATTTTCCCCACTTGCGGCAATTACAAGCGGCAAGCCGTACTAAATGCAGATTTAACTCCGTTTGAAGTCTCGTACTCCTTTCGGCGAATTGTTCGACCTCGTGAGTATCATTTTACAGCAAGCATTTTAATTTGTCAAGTCCGCTTTTCCTGAGTCGGCTTACAGCTTGTCGGCTGCAACCGTCCATTCGCGCAACCTCGGCAGCGCTGAACCCATAAAGTTCGCACAACTCCACGGCGCGGCGCTGCCTGTATGTCAGTTGCTGTAAGAGGTCTTCGACAAACACGGTCGGCTCGAAATTTTGCCATTTGTCGGTGTTTTCCCACCATTCGAGCGGCTGTTCGGCTATGCTGCGGCGTTGCAAAAGCCGCACGTAATCGGTAAATTTGTTGCGTATCGCAACGGCTACATATCGGCGGTTTATCGCTTGCCCTTTTGCCACTAATTGCCATAAAAACGCCCACAATTTCGCGCGCATTTCCTCACCGCCGCACTTTCGGGCGTAATGCTTTATAAGCGGCTCAAAATCGGCGGTAATTCGGCTTATATCGCGCGGCTCATACACGCTTAAAACCTCGCCTTCTGTTCAAAACGTTTGCCATTGCGTAAAGCGCTGTTACAGCCTCACTGCTATGACATAAAAGCCGCTGCACGCGCTTTAAATCGCCGCCGCAGCGCTCAAACTCTTCTACGGCGTATTCTTTCCGCGCCGAGTGCGGCGTTATATTCTTCCGCACGTTAAAGCGCTCTGCGGTCTTTTTAAGGTCTTTCCACACCGCTTGTCGCGTTCGGTGATAACGCCCATTTAAGCGGTGCTGAAAAACGTAATGTTGTCCGCTGCACGCAAGGCAGCGCCCCACAAGGTCGGCAGGCAGCCGCACACGGCGCGCCTTGCCTGTCTTCTGCTCATACACCGTAAAACGCTGCTTTCGCACCTTGTCGGGCGTAAGCGCCGCCAGTATCATCTCAAAATCGCCCTTTGGTATCCATTCACTGCGCATTATCGCGCCCCCTTTTTACTTTCCAAAAAATGTAAACTCAATCTGAAATCACCCCTGTTTCGGGGTTGATTTGCAATTCTTTTACCTTAACGTAATCATTCTCAAAGTCCCATTTTTCAAACGGGCACTTTTCAAATGAACGCCACTTAAGCACCTCGCGGCTTTTCAAGCCTTGACTTGCGAAAAAGAGGTGCATACCGCTTTCGGTGGCGGTGGTCTTAAGGTCTTTGGTAATGTACTTTGTAACATACTTTGAAACCGCTACCGCGTTTTCAATCTCGGTACACGTAAAATACCCGAAAGCTCGCCGATAGCGCGTCCAATCGTATATTTTCACGCCCTCTTTAAGCTGCTTGCGCAACTTCTGCGGCAGCTTTTCGTCGAGGGTGAACGGGCGTAGGTCTTCGGGGGTTAATCCCTTAAGCAAGCCGTGCATATGCCACGCGCCGTTTTTGTGCTTTTCGGGTATCAGCAGGTATCGTATTTTTGCCCCCTCTGCCCTGTCCCTGTTCATATTTCGCACAAGCTGTGCGAAATCGGTTCGGAACGCGTTAAGGTCAAAGCGGTCGCGCTTTTCTTCGTCCTGCGTAAATGTGCAAAAGTGCGTAAACTCGTTACAAGCCGCAAGCTCGAATATGCGCGCTTTTGTTCTGCTTAAGGACTGCGAAAATCGCTGCTGCTTTTCCTTTTCGGCGCTCTTTTCCGATTTTTTAAACTTATCGGGAATGAGGTTTTCGTGTATTTTTGGTGTACTTTCCTCGGCAGTAATGCCGCTGACGTTCGTTTTTTTGCCCCTCTCACACGTTTTACGGTGTGGTAAGGTCTTGATATACACCACCTTTAAAACGTCGCCGTAGCGGTACAAATTCCATACGTCGTCGGTGGCGCGTTCGCGAACGGCGTGGTTTATGAGGTTGTCCGCGCCGATTTTCCGCGCGGCTTTGTTGCCCTCGGTGGTAAGAAGATATGAGGTGTATTCTCTGAATTCTTTTTCCGAAAGGTCGGAAAGCTTATCAAATTTTGGCATTTGAAAACATCAAACTACCGCTTTATGTTACTTAGTCAAGTATATATAGAGATATAGTCTCTGCTAAACAGAAGACAGGACTGCGCACGGCGCAGGGATTGCCACGGGCAAGGAACACCCACGGGGTGGGAACTGCGCACGGCGCAGGGATTGCACACGGTGCAAGGACGTGCCGGCACGGGACTCTTTTCCGTACGGGGCGCGGTGCGAGCACGCCGCGCCGCAGTCGCGCCCCTGTCACTGCTGCGCGTTCGGTCTGTGCTTTTCCGCAAAGTCTCTGCTATCCTTGTCCCCGTAAAGCCCGTGCGTGTCCCCCACGCTAATTACGAGCCCTGTCGGGTACTAAATTTAAGTTTAGCGCAATTGTGCGCGCCACTCGTGTCGCAGCCCAATTCTTGCGCCCTTACGGGGCGCTAAACAAAAATTTAGTATAATTATCGTGGTCTTTGTTGCGGTGCACTGCTGCCTTAACGTTGCACGTACGGCGGCGCGCACCTAACTCCCCGTTGACTTGCGGGCACTCCGTGGGGGTTCGGTAGCGCTGCGGCGCTCCCCTGCTCGCAGTCTTTTCCGCAAAGGCGGCGTGCCGCACTTCGCGTAAAAGCCAGCGAGCGCAAATAAAGGCTTTCGGCAGGTAGCAAAGCCTGTGCTGTTCGTTTAGCAGGCAAGGCGCAACGGGTAAAACCGTTGCACCGCTGCGCATTGTGTCTTTTTGCTGCTCTGTCAAGGTTCAAGATGAACGGCTGCGCCGACCTTGACAGGGTTTTTCCGCTGCGTTCGGTTCGGTCTTCGTGCTGCGGCACGGGGCAGCCCCCTCCCGTCCCCCGTGGGGGAGCGTGGTCTCGCCGTGAAATTTACCTGTTTCCGTTTATTCTCAGCGTGCCGAAAAGGTTATCCACGAACATACGTTGGAAATGTTGGCAAGTCGGGCAGCCGTACCCCTCTGCCGCCGTGAAAAGTTTATCCTTTTTCCATATGCACTTATAGGTGTTTTTGCAGCGGAAACGTTCTGTTTTTTCGGCGCTGCACTGCGCGCAAAAGGCTCGTCCGGCTGCGGTTAAAATTTCGGTGCTTAACTCTTTTTCGTACATTTTTTCACTTCTTCCGCCGTCACAACAGCTGCGAAATCTTTTGTATCTGCAAAGCAATCGAGGTTGTGCAGAACCCAGTTTTCAGCCTCGCAAAATTCAATGTCCGTTCCCTCGGACATTGAATTTGCAATGTTGTCTATTTTCGTAACGAAATCTATTATTTTTGTCATTCTCTGTCACCTCCTCCGCCATCGTTCGGCTCGTATTTCGGGCAAAGTCCCTCAACGTCGGTAAGGTAGCCTGTAAGGGTACATATGTACGGTTCGGGGCTGAATATGCTAAGGTCACCCGTACAGTATTTGCACGTTGCGCATTCGGTTATCATTGCCTTTTTTTCCTCCTGTTTTCAAAATATACTTGACTTTTACGGTTTGCCGCGCTATAATCTTAAGCGTGGTCGAACCGTGAGGTTTGGGGCTATGGTCTTACGTCCGAGGTCGCAAAGCTGACTACTTGCTGACTACCATAGCTTGTCACAACAAAAAAAAACGTCCTCTTGCGAGGGCGTTTTTTTGTTGCCTGTAAAGCGGTCTTCAAACGAAGTTAAATCATTATTCATTTAGTATAATTGGGTATGTATCATAAGCAGCAGTTACCTGCTTATGATCCTAATTGTGGTGTTATAATATTTTGATAATATATAATACAATTCCGTATAATACGCTTGCGGCGGTTCCGTAAACTATTACAGGACCCGCTATTGTAAACATTTTAGCACCTAAGCCCAAAATCCATCCTTCGCTTTTAAATTCTATTGCCGGCGAAACCATAGCGTTTGCGAAGCCCGTTATAGGCACAAGAGTGCCCGCGCCCGCACGTTTTGCAATCTTATCAAATATTTTTAAGCCTGTAAGTATTGCCGCGGCAAAAACAAGTGTGGACGGAACAGCCATTTTCACAACCTTTTGAGGCAGATCAAGCATTGTATACCATTCGTTTAAAAGCTGACCGATTACGCATATAAGACCGCCGATAACAAATGAAAAAATGAAATCCTTTATTTTCGGCGACGGCGGGGAAAGCTTTTTGGTCATTTCTCCGTATTCTTTATCAGTAGGTCGCATAAAACCCCTCCCTTTTGCTTTATTTTAAGCAAAAAGAAAGGGTTTATTCAATAAATTCAATAATGTTTTTTCGGGTTGTCGGTAAGACCTAAAATATAATCCGTTGATGTATTATAAAGCTTTGCCAAACGTATTAAAACATCGCTCGGATAAATCCTTTATTCGCGGATAATAATTATCCATAATACGCCTCCTTATAACCATTCGGAAAAAACCGTAGAAAAGCGAACAAAATTTTAAAAACCTTAAATCTTGAAAACTATACCCTTTTACAGCTTTCGAATCTGTATAATCATCTATATAATAAAGAAGCTGCGTTCACAGATTATCTTGCGGCAAAAAAAGCTTTTAATTCAGGTAATATTCATTTTTTATAAAAACAACAAAAAGCAACCCGAACAGTCGTACGGACCGTTTTGGTTGCTTTTTATTGTTTGCAGGTTATTTTTTAAAACAAATTATTCTGCCGCTCTGTTTGAATTATCGGAAAAGATGCAGCCGCAGTATTTTTGGCGGTATATATCATATTCGCGGCATAATACGATCGAACGCTGATATCCGCCGC
>ERZ773224.1816-NODE-1816-length-24467-cov-6.671924_pt1 | contig 24467 bp, 22 predicted proteins | sample MGYA00580526_ERZ773224 | MGnify/ENA primary metagenome ERZ773224 (study PRJEB29015, sample SAMEA2737743) | human gut metagenome | biome: human gut; feature: human-associated habitat; material: faeces | place: China | collected 2012 ... | reverse complement strand
GGTGACAACGAAACTGACGGGGTACTTTTGGGAAGTACACTGCATCAAATTGGGTTTCAACCAAAACCTTGTCTTACCGGAGCCGGAACCGCCGATAATCAGCACGTTTTTGTTCCGTGCGGTACGGGGATCGGCGGGACGGTTGTTCATAGTCAGGCTTTCCGTCTGGGTGAGAATGATGTTATTCTCAAAAGCCGGATCAACGTAAGGGGCAATGTCGGCGGCGGTTCCCCACCGGGCAGAACCGTACTCCTGGTTGTGCCGGAATTTCTTGGCATTCTTGCCCTTGATATACACAGCCAGCCGCATGGCGGCGGCAATGCAGATTCCGATGCCCAGGTCAGCCGGATGAAAGCTGGGCATTGGAGAGGCAAACGCATCCCGGACACCCTCCATCATGTGCAGTGCTTTCCCGCTGAAATCCGTTCCGGGAGCCAGCCGAACAGCCTGTCCGAGCTTCGTCGCAAACAGGGCGATAAAAAGGTACGGAATATTGGGAATCAGAATCTTTTTCCAGTTTTTCTTTCTCAACGTTCCAACTCCTTTTTCTTCTCCCGCTTCACGCCCATGGACTGCATCAGTTCCTTGAACTGTGCCAGTTTTGCCAGAACGGAAGGACGACTGTGCTGTTTTACGGTTTTCGCAGTGTATTCCTTGAAAGTGGCAGTCATGGCATCCGCATCCTGCGCCTTAAAAAAGACAAGGTAGCGATCCTGACCCTTGGCTTTGTAGGGCGCAAAGTCGATACCGTACTTCCGGGCAATTTTCTTGAATGAGCCGATGTTCTGGTCTGTGACCTCTACACTCTGCAAGCCACGATTTTGGGCAGCCAGCTGTTTGACGGTCATTTTCCCATGAGGGCCTTTCTGTTGATGCGTTTTCCAATGCTGAAGCAGCTTCACAAGGGCCTTTTTCAGTTCCTGTTCGGTCAGCTTCGTACAGTTGATGGCCAAAGTAACGACCCGTTGTTCCACTTCTTCCTGCATGGTGAATCACTCCTTTCACGTTTGTGGGGAGAAGCAGGAATGCTAGGGCGGAACTATCAGCCGGTGCAGCAGACTTTTCATGCGGATTCCTCCTTTACCGAATTTGGTCTTTGCGATCATACCGCAAGTTCCCTTGAACCACTTTCGCATGGGAAAGAATCTGGATGTTCCCGTGCTTTTCATTCTCCAATGCTTTCTGATAGCCCTTGTCAGAGAGAAACAGGCGCATCCTGTCGCCTTTGTCACCCACTGGGGAATCATGGGTCAGGACATGGAAGATGATCATGTGCCGGGTGTTTTCATCAAACCGGGCCAAATCCATGTAGTCATGCCCTTTGTAATTTTGGGCACCGGCCTGAATCCGTGCTTCCTCCATCCGCTTGGCAATGGTTTTACTTTTTGACATTGTGTTTGCTCCTTGCGCTGGTATCCAGATATGAAAAAAGCAGCTCAAAAAGAGCTGCCAAAATCGCTGTTTGCCTGCATGGTGTAGTAGCTGTCCAGGGTGGAAACGGCATTGAACAGTGCCGCCAGAAGGTAGGCTTTGGTATTTCGCACCTGAGTGTGATTATCCCGGATGCCATCGCAGACACGCTCGATGTGCATGGAGGTGATTCTGGAGAACCGATCCTGAACATAGGCAGTGGCGTATTCCGAATCCCTGCCAATGCGAATCGTAGGACTGCGATTCATGGCAACCTCCAGCATGATTTCCACAAGCTCATCAATCTGCTCCTGACCATACCGATCCCGCATAATTTTATACTCAATCTGCTCTCTGATCCTTTCTCTTTCTGTCCTTCCGTCTGTCAGCGGAACCTGTCTATTTACCGGAACGGCTTCTGTAGAAGGAAAGAATGAATCTTTACTTGATAGATCAGTATTTGATTTTTCTGTAATTGATTCTTGTATATTTAATTGGGCGGGATTTTCCTGTTCAGGTTCCTCCTGTTCTGGAAAAGCCAGTTCGGGATTGTCCAAAACAGGATAATCCAAAACTGGCTTTTCCCGTTTAGGTGGGGTCCCGGCTTTTGAAGAGCTGTCGGGCAGAGTGGATTCCTCCGAAGATGCTGTGCGGACAGGCTTTTCCAGAATCGTATACTCAATCTCCGTGAGATGCCCCAGCTCATTTCTGAGCCGTCTGCGTTGGACATATCCGGCTTTTTCCAGCTCTTTGACCGTGGAACAGATGCTGTCCACACCGTCCTTGCAGATGCAGGCAAGCCCCTTGGTGGTATAGTCCCAGCTCTCCGGCAGGGAGAGCATCAGGGACAGCAGCCCCTTGGCTTTGAGCGAAAGAGATATATCCCGAAGGTGATAGTTTGCCATCACCGTATAATTTTTGTTCTTTTCAATGCGAAATACAGCCATTTGATTTACCTCCAAAATGCACGGAGGGCAGGAACTCGTGTCCATGCCCTCCCATGCAAAGCGTTTTTCTAAGCGTTCTGCGCTCCAATCTTATTAAATTTTGATGATGGGTCGGTGCTGATGTATTAAGGTTCGTAGATGATCGCCTTCAGCGCAGCGTCAAGTTCTTCATCGCCGCAGTCCTGGTACTTATCGATCAGCGACTGCCACAGTTCCAGAATGTTCACAGGAACCAGGTGGGCAGGCCATTCGTCCCCTTTGTATTCCCGATACTCGGTGATATAGCTGGCAGCGGAATGGAGGACACGGAAGCAGGAGACGGCAGCGATGGTTATATCCTCCAGAAGCCAAAGCTCGTTGGAGTAGGAAGTGGAGAGGTTATCATCACCCAGCGGTTCCCCCTCGTCACTCCAAATCAGCGTTGCATTCGCCGGGAACAGCTTGGTGCTGTGATACTGGTGGGAATCACAGATACCGCCCCCGGCACAGCAGACATAGACGGGTTCCGCTGTGTCGCACAGGACACTGTACAGCTGATTATAATTCAGGCTACATACCAGCCGCTCGATTTCACCGGGGGTATAGCAGAATTTCTCACCTTCACTGCGAAAGAGGGCGCGGATGTTTTCGTGCAGCTTTTCAATTTTGTTCATGGAAATAAACCTCCTGTCAATGATTATTTGTGCTTGTGCTTTCTGCGCCGGGGGGAATCCGGCTCGGAACAGCCCTCCACGATTTCTTCGTGGTGAACGATCCGAAGCAGACCGTTGGTTTCAGCCTGACGGATCAGTTCATAGATCGGCTCGGAAATGAAGAGTCGAATCCGGTGGTATTCTTTTTCCACCAGATCATCGAAGATGACCATGTGACGAACATCGTTGCGATAGCGATGGAGGGAATAGAGGGGGTGACCGTCAGTAACGCCAAAATCACGGCTCATGGGAAAAGTCTCCTTTCAGATGGAATGCGGCGGTGCCGTACTTGGCAATCAGCAGGGCGTTCATAATCAAGCGGAACGCTTCCTCATCGATTGTCATAGGGTCAGCAAGCTCTGATTCTGTTACGCCTCCGGCATGGCGCAGCCCCTTGGCGGCACAGAACAGGGCGTAGTTGTGCGGAGAAATGCCGCGAAGAACGGCATAGGAAAAGTCAATGCCGCCGTGGTAAAAGCAGTTGGCTGTCCTCCAATACAGGGCATCGTTGGAGGTCAGAAGGTACAGGGCTGCGTAATAGCTGGGGGTGTTTCTGCTTTTGATGTAGCCCAGACGGTTATCAAAGACCTCCATCCTGGTTTTGTGCTTCCCATCTGCCCAGAGGGAGCCGGGGAAACCGTGAATCAATCCGGGCAGACGGTTTCGGATATTGCTTGTGGATGGAATCAGCGAAAGAACTGCTTCTGCGTAGGAAATGACACCGGCTTCAATCCGCTCCGCATAATAGGGGCAGACCTCCTGACGGCATCCTTTGCGTCCGACAACTTCTGTGCAGAATTTGCAATCCACATCCTCGGCAGAATAGGTGTAGTTTCGGATATACAATGCAGGGTGTTGTCTCCTTTGCTTGGAAATGAAAAAAGCCTGACAAGGGGGCTTGTCAGGCTGGGGGAATATGGAATTGTCATCTGCTGTTATCCCGCTGGCGCTTGCGCATCCAGGCCTCCAACAGCTTGAAGATGGTTTCTTCGATTTTTTGGGGGGAGTAGGATCGTGGGAAATACTTGCGAAGCTTCTCGCCGGACAGGGTAATGTCATTCCGTTCCGGCTTTTTCTGCTCCATCATAATCTGGAGCATGGAATCCTCGTCGAGCTTCCCGCATTGGCTCAGCTTACGAATACGCTGTGCTTGGGATAAAGAGGGCGTTGCCTGCTCACTTTCGATGGTATCAAGGAGCAGATCCTGACTTTCCTGGGGGAGTGCGGCGATCTGATAGGCAGGGCTGAGTGCGATTTTCTTTTCATCCACCATTTCCATGAGTTCGGGGATCAGATTTGTCAGGGAGATATAATTGCGAATCGTATCGCCGCTGACACCAGCCAATCCTCCGATGGAATCATCACTTCGGAAATTCGCCGAAATTTTCGGCGAATTTTGATTTTCCTCCTTTTGGGGTCTTCCGGCCTTCTTTTTGATGGCTTCCATGCGGAGTTTATAGGCTTTTGCACGTTCTGAGGGAAGAATGTTTTCGCGCTGGATGTTGCTGTCAACGAGCTGGATGATGGTGTCGTTGTCATCGAGATTCATCACGATCACCGGCATGGAATCCAAACCGGCAAGCTGACTGGCTCTCTGACGGCGATGACCGGCAACCAGTTCATAACCGCCATCCGGCTTCGGTCTGGCGATAGCGGGAACCATTACACCGTGTTTTTTCACGCTTTCAATGAGTTCCAGCATGGAAGGGTCGTCCCGGATACCGAAGGGATTGTCCGGGTGGGGATGGAGTTGGTCGATGGGAATGCTGTAGATGCTGCCTATCGATTCAGGGGATTTGCGAGGGATAATGCGTGGCTCCTTTCATAAGAGTGTATATGAAAAAAGCACCCAACCGGGTGCTAAATTCATCTTGAAATTAACTGTGACAGAGGATATAATCAAAAAAGAAATACCGCTGTTGTACTCAAAGAAAAGACAACGGTTTTCTTGAAACAATGAATATGGGATTTTCTTAAATAATTCCGCAAAAGTTCGGAATTGCCGTTTTTTGAACCTGAGAAAATCATGCTCGAATCCACCCTTAAAAGTTGGGAATGTCAAGCTTGTCAGTACCGGCAACTTTATCGGAAACAGCACTTGACGGAAACTTGGCGTTAATTTGGCGTTATTTTTTCTCAAAAATGGCCTAAAGATACCCCATAAGACGGGATGACACAAAACCTTGGAGACGAAAAAGTGCTTGCAATACCAGCATTTTTCACATGTTACGAGACAAAACCAAATGTTTTAGCCTGCGCTCGTAATGAGAAGGTCGCCTGTTCGAGTCAGGTCACTAGCTCCATTAAAACCGCCGCTTTTATGAGAAAGCGGCGGTTTTCTTATGTAAAAAGTTACGCAGCTCTTTCGGCCATAGATTTTATCCCGTCATTTTTCCGTCAATAACAAATTCAACCCGTACAGCCGCAAAACTGTGTCCGAATTTTTTATACTTTTTCTCTCAGCAGTCTGGGTTTTGGCATCGGGATATCATCAAGCATTTCCGACGGTCGAGCCTGCGCTTCTTTCACGAGAGAGACCTCCTCATTATCGTAGTTGTGTGGTCGGCAAACCACTTCTGCTATAATGGGGAGTTTTTTCCCTGTCCGCTTTACTCCTCGCTGGAAGCTATTCTTTTGCCCCCGGCATAGCTGGGGGTTAACTTTGGTCAACCAAGACGATAGCGCTGTCCGCATTATGCGAACAGCGCTATCATCATGTTTATTACCATCAGAACCGTCAGAACGATCACACCGGCACTGAAAAAGAAGCATTTCAGGCACCGGCGGTCGATCCACTCGCTCTGGATGTACGCCCGGACACGGGCACGGTTGGCGATCAGAATTGCCACCGCCGCCGCGAAAAATCCGGTAAAAACCGTCGGCTCGATCACCGACGCCGCCACTTCCGGAAGATTTGCCGTCAGACGGCTCAGAAGGTCTGCCAGCACCAGATTGTTGAAGATATGGAGCACCATGGACCAGCCGACGGAATACTCCACCGCCACATATCCCAGCACCAGTCCCACCAGAAACGCGTAGGGCGTTTGCAGCAGGTTCCCGTGGAACAGCCCGAACAGGAACGCGGAACCCAAGATGGCAAACCGCTTGCCGTAAGGCCGCAGTGACCGCAGGACGAAGCCCCGGAAGATCAGCTCCTCCGAAATGGGTGCCAGAAACGATGCGTACAGGAACATGCTGACGGTGTCCGAGCTGCCGGAAACGGCGTCCAGCGTCCCGGTGGCAGACCGGCCGAAGCAGTTCATCACCAGCTCAAGAAGATTGATCCAGACAAAATTTACCATCTGCGTTCCGGCGCACAGGCACACCATGCACAGCAAAGTTCCCGGTTTCATGGGTTTTTCCCGTCTCAGCACTTCCCCGCCCCAGAATTCTCTGCCCTTCCATGCGTACAGGATCACCAGAGCGACGGCCACGGCGGCGATGTACCCCCATGCGTTTCCGGTCAGAGCGGACACGTCCGGCACATACTGATCGTTTCCCTCTATGAAAGCATTCAGGTATCCCGCGATCACATCCCGCAGCATCGCCACGGAAACCAGAATGTTCATCAGGACATAGTATCCCACCAGCGTCCAGCCAACGGGGCTGAAACGCTTACGGAGCCATTTGTTGATCTGTTTCTCGTTCATAGTTTTCCTCCATAATGATTGTCTCCGCCGTCATAATGCCGTCGATGGCCGCGGACATGATGCCCCCGGCGTAGCCCGCGCCCTCTCCCGTGGGGTACAGCCCCCGAAGGGAAGACTGCCGGGAGGAATCCCGAATAATTCGCACCGGGGAAGAACTGCGGGTCTCCGGCGCGGTCATCACCGCGTCCGGGTCTGCAAAGCCTTTCAGCTTCCCGTCCAGCCGGGGCAGTGCCTGGGCAATGGCGTCGGTAATCTTCCCGGGAAGCACGTCGTGCAGGTCGCACCAGGTCACCCCCGGACGGTAAGTCGGCGTTACCCGTCCCGCACCGTCACTGGGTCTTCCGGCGAGGAAATCCCCCACTCTTTGCGCCGGGGCGCGGTAGCTGCCGCTGACGCGGTAGGCGTTTCCCTCGATCTCCCGCTGCCAGCGCATTCCGCCGAGGTTGCCCTCGTAGGGAAAATCAGCGGGATTCACCGTCACCAGCAGTGCCGCGTTGGCGTTTTCTCCGTCCCGGTCGGCATAGCTCATGCCGTTGGTGACCACCCGGCCTTCCTCGCTGGCCGCCGCCACCACATATCCGCCCGGGCACATGCAGAAGGTGTACACCGTCTCCCCATCCAGATGCTCCACCAGCTTATAATCCGCCGGGGGCAGGGCGGGATTTTCGCCGCCGTACTGGGCAACGTCGATGTTCCGCTGCCGGTGCTCGATGCGCACGCCCATGGCGAAGGGCTTCGGCTCCATGGGAACGCCGGAAGCGTCCAGCATTTCAAAGGTGTCCCGGGCGCTGTGTCCGATGGCCAGCACCGCCCGGTCGCAGGGAATGACCGTCCCGTCGGCGATTTTCAGCCCGGTCAGGCGTCCGTTCTCCGTACACAGGCCGGTGACCTGCGTGTTGAACCGCACCTCGCCGCCCAGAGAGATGATGCGTTTGCGCAGATTCTGCACCACGGTCAGCAGCACGTCGGTGCCTACGTGGGGCTTGGCGTCATAGAGAATATCCTCCCTTGCCCCAGCCGCCACAAACTGTTCCAGAATCCAGCCGATTCTGGGGTTGTTGACCCCGGTGTTCAGCTTGCCGTCGGAAAACGTTCCCGCGCCGCCCTCGCCGAACTGGACGTTGCTTTTCGTGTCCAGCTCGCCCGTTTGGAAGAATTTTTCCACCTTCTCGTGGCGGGACTCGGCATCCTCTCCCCGTTCCAGCACCAGCGGCTTCCAGCCCGCCAGCGCCAGAATCAGCGCGGCAAACATCCCTCCGGGGCCGAAGCCCACCACCACCGGGCGTTTCTCCGGCGCTTTGGCGGATTTGGGCGGCTTGTACCGCGTCGCCGGGGCGATGGACGCCCGCTTGCAGCCGCTTTGTTTCAGAATTTTCTTTTCGCTGCCATCCACCGTCACGTCGATGGTGTAAATAATACGCACGTTGGGCTTTTTCCGGGCGTCCACACTCCGCCGGACGATCCGCACGCCGCGGATTTTGGAGTTGGGGATGCGCAGCATCCGCGCCGCCTCAAAGGGAAGCTGGTGGGCGCTGTGTTCCGGCGGCAGGGAAATATCGCTCAAACGGATCATGTGTTGTCCCTCCCGGCGCTCTGTCCGGCCAGACGGCCGGAGCTCCACGCCCACTGTAAATTATAGCCGCCGCAGTCGCCGTCAATGTCTAAGACCTCTCCGCAGGCGTAAAGCCCCGGAACGAGGCGGCTTTCCATGGTCGTTTCATCAAATTCCGACGTGAGAATGCCCCCCGCCGTCACCTGTGCGCTGTCCATGCCCATAGGTTCGGTCAGATGTACGCTCAGCGCCTTCGCCGCATGGGCGGCCTGACGCAGCTCCTCGTCGGAAAGGTCGGAAACCGCCCCGCCCGCGGAAATCCCCGCCGTCTGGGTCAGCACCCGGCCAAGGCGGTTGTGGAGGATTCCCGTGAACAGCTCCGAGACGGGAAGGTTTGTTGTTCTGCGACGTTTTAGCTCAGATATCAGGGCGTCCTCCGCCATATCCGGCAAAAAATCCAACCGGCAAAGCCACTCGCCGCCGCCCTGACACGCATCCCGGGACACCTCGAAAATCACCGGCCCGCTGAGACCGTACTGGGTAAATTGCAGCTCCCCCGTGCTTTCGGAAAACCGCTTTCCGTCGTGTAGAATGACCGCATGGCAGTTGGCGCGGACGCCTTTCAGGCTCGTAACCGCGTTCCAGCTGCTTTTCAGCTGCACCAGCGCCGGACGAAGCCGGGTGCAGCTGTGGCCAAAGCTCCGCAGAATTTGATAGCCGGACATGCTGCCCCCCAGCTTCGTCCCCGCAAGGCCGCCGCAGGCGACGATGAGCCTGTCGCACCCCACCGTCTCGTCCCCGGAAATAATGCGGAAGCCGGAAGCCGTTTTCTTCACTTTTTCCGCTTCAAATCCCAGCTTTACCGTGATATTCGGCTTTTCCAACGCGAACCGCAGCACATCCACCACGGAATTTGCCTGATCGGAATAGGGGTACACCCGCCCGGAATCCTCCGCCACGGTGAGAAGCCCCAGACTCCGGAACCATTCCAGCGCCGCAGTTGGGGGGAACTTTCCCAGCGCATAGTCGGCAAACCCCGGATTTTCCCCGTGGTAGCCGCCGGATGTCCCGTGGAGATTGGATAAATTGCAGCGCCCGTTGCCGGTGGCCTGAAGCTTGCGCCCCACTCTCGCCTGCCGCTCCATGAGGACGACCTGCCCGCTTTCGTTTTCCGCCGCAGCCAGCGCCGCCGCCATTCCCGACGCCCCCGCGCCGATGATTCCTGTCACCATGTCCGATTCCTTTCCGCCGAAAAGCGTTCCTTTTTCCCTATTATACTCTACCCGCCGCCGTCATACAAGAAAAACTTCTTTCCACATGGCAAAAGTTGTGGTATAGTACCATTGGTGATCGCATGGAACGAAGCAACATTGAAAAAATCGCCCAGTCCGCCGAGGATCGGCTGCTTCTGGCGAAGCTCTGGGACAAAATGAACGCGGGAATGCGGAAGAATATCCCCGCCGCCACCTGCTTTCTCTCCCCCCGGGAGCTGGAAATGGCAAAATATCTCTTCGGCGAGCAGGAAAGTCTGTACGCCTTCGGCGGCTACGAGGACGCGGAACGAAAAATGCTGATTTTTCTTCCGGACTATCTGGACGAAGCCAGTCTCTACGGCGAAGACAGCCCCTGCGTATGTCTGCGCGCCGCGTTCTTTCAGGGGGACAGCCCAAGCCACCGGGACTTTCTGGGGGCGCTGATGGGCGCGGGCGTCGGCCGGGAGACGGTGGGCGACATCTGCGTGGACAAGGGCAGCTGCGACTTTTTCGTCACGGCGGAGATTGCCCCCTATTTATTGCAGACCTTCACCTCCGCCGGACGGACGAAGCTGCATTTGAGCCAAATTCCCCTTTCGGGCGTCCACATCCCGGAGCCGGAAATCAAGGAGATCCGGGACACGCTGGCGTCGTTACGGCTGGACAGCGTCGTATCCTCCGGCTTTCGCATCGGGCGGAGTCTCGCCGCCCAATATGTGAGCGCCGGAAAAGCCGCCATTGACGGTCTTCCCTGCGAAAAACCGGACAAGCCCGTCCCGGAGGGCGCGAAAATCTCCGTCCGGGGGCTGGGAAAAATCAAGCTTGCGGCCATCAACGGCCGGACAAAAAAGGACAGAATTTCGGTGGTCATCCACCGGTATGTGTGAGGTTTTACAAATAATATGAAAATGGACGAAGTGATCGCCAGAATCAACGTTCTGGCAAAGAAAGCAAAAGCGGATGGCTTAACCCCCGAGGAACTGACAGAGCGGGACAAGCTGCGGCGAATCTACATCGATTCCGTTAAGGCCAATCTGGTAGGTCAGCTGGAAAACACCTACATCATCGGCACCGACGGTGTCAAGCGGAAGGTAGAGAAGAAATCCTGAGCGGCGTGGCCTCGGCCACGCCATTTTTCAAAATTTTTTGAAAAATGCGTGAGGTTTTGCGTGCAAAATCGATCTATAAGGGTGAGGAACAAAAAAACGAGTGAGGTGACCAAACATGGATGACGGCAAAATCATAGATATGTTCTTCGCCAGAAATGAGGACGCCATCCGGCATACCGATGCCGCCTACGGGCGACGGCTGTATCATCTGGCAGACCGGATCGTGGAAAACGGTCAGGACGCGGAAGAAAGCGTCAGCGATACCTACTTAAAAGCGTGGAACACGATCCCGCCCAAACGCCCGGAGCATTTCTTCGCGTACATCGCCAAGATCTGCCGGAATTTCGCCCTGAAAAAAGTGGTCTGGAAGAACGCCCAGAAGCGGAAGGCGGAGGTCGTGACCCTGACCCAGGAAATGGAAAACTGCATTCCGGATACCTACCGGGACAGCGCCGCGGACGCCCGGGAGCTGGGACAGCTTCTGGACGCATTTCTCCGAACCCTGACCCCGGACAATCAGATGGTCTTTCTCCGCCGGTACTGGTATGTGGACACCATTGCGGAGATCGCCGCCCGGTACGGCATCAGCGAAAGTGCCGTACAGATGCGGCTGAACCGGACGAAGCAAAAGCTTTCGGCATATCTTGAAAAGGAGGGCATACACGTATGAACGGAAAGGATATTTTTCTGGGTTTACAGTATATTGGAGACGATCTCATTGGAAATGCAGAGACCGGGCAGTTCCCCGCCCAAAGTCAGGAAACACATCATCACATCCGCCGTCCGCTGCTGATTGCGGCGCTGATCGCGCTGCTGCTCCTGCTGGTGGGGTGTGCCGTTGTCTATGTGCTGAAACTGGAAAACGTAAAAATCGGGACGGGAACGGCACAGCGGGATTATTCCGTGGTGGACGGAGTATATGTGGAAAACCCTCACACCGTCAACACCACCACTCTGACTCTGGCCGGTCTGAAAGGCTCCAATGCCTATAAGGCGTGTGCGGATTTTTACGCTTACGAGACGGAATTCCGGGCAAGCGTGTCCGTGGACGACAGCGGGACAGACTACCGCAGCGCCATGGACGCCAAGGCGAAGGAGCTGGCGGAACAATACGGCCTGAAGCCGGAGGGACAGCGCCTGAAATTCCGCACCACCCGGAACATGTGCGACGCGCTGGGTGTGGAGCGGTTCGCGCGGGACAATCCGGATGTCAGCGCGGATATCACAGGCGGTGAATGCTACGACACCGGAAACTTTTCTCTGTATATCGACTTCCGCTTCCCGGAGGATGCGGGCTACGAGATGTGCAATACCACGGGATTCCTGCGCTGGAACCGGCAGGACTGTTTCAGTCAGGACTACATAACCCTCGATGACAGCGGCGATTGGGTGGAGCGGAATTATACGACTTCCTCCGGCAGCAATGTCTTGATTCTGACATCTCCCAGTCAGGAGGGGGGTATATTCTCTGCGACCGGGGAGAAGCCCTGATGAGTCTGGCGCTGGATGTAAACCCTGAATTTCTTAGCGAGGAGGATGCCGGTGTTTTTTCCGCCAACTATCTGCACCTGACGGACAGGCAGCTGGAGTTGGTGGCAGACTCTATCGACTTTGCCATTCATCCCAATATTCCTACGCAGGCGGATGTGGACACTCAGGCGGAAATCCCCAATGAAGCGACTCAGGACGGCTATACGCTGGAATTGAAATCCGTGGAAACCGACGGCTACGTGGCGGAAATCCTCATTGGCGTCACTGCCCCGGAGGATATCGTTTTTACCCCGGAGGATCATTTGCTCTTCGGCAATTATGGAGATCACTTTGTCCCCGCCGACGGTTCTGCTCCACCTTTAAGCATGATGAGAGGCATCTCAACCGTGGACGACGGTGACGGGAAAGCCAACACCGCGACCATTCTTCTGACCCAATCCATTCCCGCAGAGGGTATCGATGCGCCCTTTGCCGCCGGGAGCACCTGGAACCTGCATCTGATTGACCTGATTTGTACCCGATGGGATTCGTCGGAGGTCGGCTATCCGACTGACACCACTCTGGCCGAGGGGGAATGGCTGTTTCCTATCGTCTTTGGAGAGGACAGCGGCGACTAGCGGGAACTTGCCCGCCCCATCCTCATGAAAGCCGGTCCGGGTGTGTCGCTGGACGGAACGAAGCCTGTCATGGAATTCCCGGTTTTCTCCTTCGGGCTTTACAAATTCAGCAGCGCCATCGATCTTACGCAGGTAGACTATGTTCTCCTCCCCGACGGCACAAAGCTGCCCGTTCCTGAGCAATAACCCAGCATAAAAGCGGGGCAGTCTGCAATTCCGGCAGGCCGCCCCGCGGCTGCGTTATTCCGGGACAGTTTTTCCACTTCCCTTTCTCCCAAAAGTCTGCTATACTGTAGAAAAAGGACTACTAGGAGGCAGTATATGGAATTTCTGCCCATTACCAGACGGGAAATGCTTGACCGCGGGTGGGACACCTGCGATTTTGTGTACATCATCGGCGACGCCTACGTCGATCACCCGTCCTTCGGCCATGCCATTATCAGCCGGGTTCTGGAAAGCCACGGCTACAATGTGGGCATCATCTCTCAGCCGGATTGGAAAAATCCCAAATCCATCGACGTTTTCGGCCGTCCCCGGCTGGGGTTTCTGGTCTCCGGCGGCAATATGGACTCCATGGTCAACCACTATTCCGTCACCAAGCACCACCGGAAAACCGACGCCTTCACCCCCGGCGGCGTCATGGGCAAGCGCCCCGACTATGCCACTACGGTCTACTGCAACCTTATCCGCCAGACCTACAAGGACGTTCCCATCCTCATCGGCGGCATCGAGGCGAGTCTGCGCCGGCTGGGGCATTACGATTACTGGTCGGACACCATGAAGCGCTCCATACTGCTTGACAGTCAGGCCGACCTGCTCATGTACGGCATGGGGGAAAAGACCATTGTAGAGGTGGCTGACGCCCTCAATTCCGGGCTGGACGTGAAGGACATCACCTACATCGACGGCACGGTGTTCAAAACCAAGGAGCCGGACGACAGTCTGCCCACCGTCACCCTGCCCTCCTTTGCCGAGATCAAGGCCGACCGGCGCAGATACGCCGAGAGCTTCAAAATCCAGTACGCCAACTGCGACCCCTTCACCGCCAAGCGGCTGGCGGAGCCCTACGACAATTCCTTCGTGGTGCAGAATCCGCCCCAGAAGCCCCTGACCACGGCCGAAATGGATGCAGTGTATGACCTTCCCTACATGCGCACCTACCATCCCAGCTATGAAAAGGCGGGAGGCGTCCCCGCCATTGAGGAAGTCAAGTTCAGTCTGGTATCCAACCGGGGCTGCTTCGGCGCCTGCTCCTTCTGCGCCCTGACCTTCCATCAGGGGCGGATCGTCCAGACCCGAAGCCACGAATCCATCCTCCGGGAAGCGGAAATCATGGTGAAGGACAGGGATTTCAAGGGCTACATCCACGACGTCGGCGGCCCCACCGCCAATTTCCGCCACCCGGCCTGCGAAAAGCAGCTATCCAAGGGTGCCTGCGGCGGGCGGCAGTGCCTGTACCCCACCCCCTGCAAAAACATGAACGCCGACCACTCGGACTATGTTGCCCTGCTGCGCAAGCTGCGAAAGCTCCCCGGGGTCAAAAAGGTGTTCGTCCGCAGCGGTATCCGCTTCGACTATCTGCTGGCGGACAAGAAGGACACCTTTTTCCGGGAGCTGGTGCAGTACCACATTTCCGGTCAGCTGAAAGTCGCCCCGGAGCATGTGTCCGACGCCGTCCTCGCCCGGATGGGCAAGCCCAAAAACGCGGTGTACAACCAGTTTGTGGAAAAATATTTTGCCCTGAACCGGCAGTACGGCATGAATCAGTATCTTGTCCCCTATCTCATGTCCAGCCATCCCGGCTCGACACTCAAGGAGGCCGTGGAGCTGGCCGAGTACATCCGGGACATGGGCTACAATCCGGAGCAGGTGCAGGACTTTTACCCCACCCCCTCCACGCTGTCCACCGTTATGTACTGCACCGGCCTTGACCCCCGCACCATGGAGCGGGTCTACGTCCCCACCGACCCCCACGAAAAAGCCATGCAGCGGGCGCTGATCCAGTACCGCGACCCGAAAAACTACGCCCTCGTGCGGGAAGCGCTGGTGAAGGCGCACCGGGAGGATTTGATCGGTTCCGGTGCAAAGTGTCTCATCCGTTCCGCGCCGCCCCGTCCCGTGCGAAAAAAGCCGGGACAGTCAAACGGAAAACGCAAGCCGTCCAAGTAAAGAAACACGCTGCCACTTTGGTTTGTCTTAAGTGGCAGCGCTTTTTACTTTCTTTTATACAAGCACATTTCGTAGGCAATGCCGTTTTCCTCACCGGATTGCAGCGTTTCCGCCAGATACCAGTCCTTATCCTCGTCCAGATTTGGGAAAAAGGTGTCGGATTCCGGCGTCACATGCACCTTTGTGACGTAAGCGGTGTCGCAGAAGGGCAGCATCTGCCGGTAAACGCTCCCGCCGCCGATGACGAAGCAGCGCTCAGCGGTGCGGGAAAGTGCCGCCGCCTTTTCGGCGCTGTCACAGACCGTAAAGCCGGGAAGCGCCGTCACGCTTCTGCTCAGCGCCACATTGACCCGCCCCGGAAGGGGCTGTTTTCCCGGGAAATCCTCGATGGTGCGCCTCCCCGCGATCACCATTGCCCCACGGGTGGTTGTCCGGAAGAATTTCCGGTCGGCTGACAGGGCGACGGGCTGCGTCCCGTCCCGGCCGATTCCCCAGTCGTCGTAAACCGCAACGATCAGTTCCATCGTCCCACCTCAGATCGCCATGGGGATCTCAAAGTTAAAGGGGTGGAACTGATAGTTTTCCATGGAGAAGCTGTCCTTGGTAAAGGCGTAGAAATCGGTGATGCTCTCATCCATCCGGAAGGTGGGCGTGGGGTATCCGTCCAGTTCCAGCATGGCCTTGACGGCGGGAATGTGCCGGTCGTAAATGTGGCAGTCGGCGATGACGTGAACCAGCTCGCCCACCTTTAACCCCGCCACCTGCGCCATCATGTGGGTCAGCACGGCGTACTGCACCACATTCCAGTTGTTGGCCGTAAGCATATCCTGAGAGCGCTGGTTGAGAATGGCGTTCAGGGTGTCGCCGGTAACATTGAATGTCATGGAGTAGGCACAGGGATAGAGGTTCATCTCGTGCAGGTCTTCAAAATTGTAGATGTTCGTCAGAATACGGCGGGAGGCGGGGTTGTGCTTCAGGTCGTAGATCACCCGGTCAACCTGATCGAACATGCCCTCCTTGTACTGGTGCTTGATGCCCAGCTGGTAGCCGTAAGCCTTGCCGATGGTGCCGTCCTCCCCCACCCATTCGTCCCAGACGTGGCTGCCCAGATCCGCGACGCGGTTGGACTTTTTCTGCCATATCCAGAGAAGCTCGTCCACGGCGCTTTTCCAATAGGTGCGCCGCAAGGTCATAATGGGGAATTCCTCGGCTAAGTTGTAGCGGTTCACCACGCCGAATTTCTTGATGGTGTGCGCCGGTGTCCCGTCCGCCCAGTGGGGACGGACTTCCAGATTTTCGTCGGAGAAGCCGTTTTCCAGAATGTCCCGGCACGTTTTCTTATACAGCTCGTCAGCATAGCTCATGTTGGATTCCTCCCGATTTCTGTTGGGAGTATCATACCACACTCCCGCCACGCTGGCAAGAAAAATCTCCCCGCGGTTTCCCGCGGGGAGATTCTGGATACTGTCTTACAGCAGATTGCCGGTGCTGACCCAACCCAGATCGGTGCGGGCCATGTCGCCAACGTATTCGTAAATGTCGATGACGGACATTCTGGAATAGGTGCCTGCAACGGAGGACGCGGCGTTATCCGTGTAGATGATGGTGTTGTCATTGTACACCACGCGGGCGTCGATGGCGCTGCCGCTGGCGGGAGTCAGGTCAACGTAGTACAGGTAGACCCAGCCTGCGTCGCAGCGACCCCATGCCATATCCTCGGAGATCTTGGTCTCGTAGATCACCAGGTTGGCGCCCTTCTTCAATGTGGTAGCCTTCTTGGCGCCGGTAGAGGCGGTAACGCGGACATTCAGAGACTCGGTGTTGATGACCTTGCCGGTGTACTTGTAGCCGCCCTTGTTGTTCACGAAGCCGCCGTCGCCGGTGTTGCCGGTGCTGCCGATGGTGGGCGCGGAGGGAGTTGTCGGAGTCGTAGGCTCTTCCTTCTTCTCGTACAGAGCACCCTCGGACATGTAGCTCAGGTCGCAGTAGCCCACGATGCCGTCGCTGGTTTCCACACGACCCCAGACGGTGAGGGTTCTGGTGCCGGAATCCTTGACGATCTCCAGCTTGGTCACGGGAACCTGATCGCCCTTCTTCAGCTTGGCAATGCTGTCATTGCCGGTTCCGGCAGCCTTGCGCACATTCAGCTCGGAAGCGCCGGTCACGGTGTGAACCTTCTCGTCCAGAGCATTCAGCTGGATGTTCACATCGGGATCCTTGATCCAGCCGTCGTTGATGCGCGCCCAGTAGGAGGTCTGCTTCACGACCGTCTCAACATCCTTGTCCGTACCCTCAGTCTTGTTGCCCTCGTAAATTTCCAGGGTAACAGCCGTCAGCTCATGGATGGTGATGTTCTCGTCTTTGCCGATGGAACGAACCGTATTATCCTGCAGGTTCGGGTTAGGCGTCTTGTAAACGATGGTATCGGCCTTGACAGAGCCGGTGTAAACGGCGGTGGTGGTGGTTCTCTCAGCCTCGTCGAAGGAGTCCACGCCGGTGCCCTTGTTGCCGCTGCTGCCGTTATTGCTGTTGTTGCCAGGGATATCGTCGTAGGAGATCATGGTGACATAGTCCATGCAGATCCAGCCCTGCTTCACACGGCCCCACTTGGCGGCGCCGACGAGCTTGACCTCCAGGATGGTCACTTCCGTGCCGTTGAGAATCTTGCCCACGATGGCGTTGGCGATGCCTGCGCCGCTGCGGACATTTACGCCGGCGTAGGTGTTGGCAATGATGCCCTTGCCGGTGCCGTCCGTCTTCTGGGTCGTACCGGTGCCGCCGGTGCTGCCGGTGCCGGACTCCACGACGCCCATCTTGACCTCCAGATACTGGCTGTAAATCCAGCTGTCGGTCTCCTTGTTGTTGTCAACGTCGAAGTCGATCTTGTACCAGCCGTCCTTCTCTTCCAGAACGGCCACCTTGGTACCGCGGTTGATGCTGCCCAGAACCTGACCGTACAGAGCGCCGGTCATACGGACACGGACGGAATCCGCGTTCACAACGGTGCCGGTGCCGATAGCGCCCTTGGTGCCGCCGTCAATGGTGATCTTGCTGGAACGCTTGACATAGTTGGATGCCAGATTGATCCAGCCGTCGTAGTTCTCAATGCCGCTGCCGGTCATCGGAGTATATCCCACGATCTTGCCCCAGATTTCCTCGCCGACAAGCTTGATCTCGTGGACTTCCACTTCCACGCCCTTGGTGAGCTTGAATACGAACTCGTTGTCGCTGCCAGCAGCCTTTCTGATGTTCAGGCTGTCGCTGACAACCGTGAACTTGGTCGGGACAAGGTTAAAGCTGCTGTAGGTTGCCCAGCCGGACTTGGCAATCACGTTGGTCTTACCGTTCTTGTCAGTCTCCTTGACCGTCCAGTGTGCCTTCACCCAGATCACGCCGTCAGCAACCGCCGCGTTGGTGATCTTAAGACCCGTGGTACCTGCCTTGATGGTATCGCTGTTGTTGGAACTGGTAGTGGGCTGCACATAGGTGGAGAGATCGGCGCCGGCGTTCACGAGAGTGACCTCGAAAGCGTAGTCCAGAACGCCCGTGTCGGAAACGTTCTTGTCGGTGAGCATCTTAACACTGGTGTAGGTCAGGCAGATCCAGCCGGAGGAGGTACGACCCCAGCGGTGACCGTTGACCGTGCGAATCTCGAAAACATTGACCGTGGTATCCTTTGCAAAGCCGCCGACGATCTTGTTGTCCACACCGGGATCGCTGCGGGCGTTCAGATAGCCGTTGTAGGTAACGGTAGCGGTGGCAATGGGCGTGGTGTTGTTGGCGTCGCTGGGATTAGAACCGTCATAGACGGTGCTCCAGTCGGTGTACATCAGGGCGACCCAGCCCACGGCCACGCCGTTCTCCTCCACCTGACCCCAGGTCTTGGCTTCGTTGGTAGCGATGATCTTCAGCTTCGTACCGGCGGTGTAGACACCGTTCTTGGCGCTGGAAGCGCTGTCGCTGGCACGTCTGTTGACATAGGAGTTGGTAACCGTAACGGTCACATTGATCTTGCCGCCGGTGTAATCGGTATTGCCGCTGTTGCTCTGTCCGGAGGTCTTGAGCAGAACCCATCCGTCTCCCGCGGCGGACAGCTTGCACCATCTGTTGCCATCATCATCGATAAAGTCCTTGATCGCGGTAACGGTGGCAGTGTCCTTCTTGATGGTGCGGAAAGGCTTCACGTTCTTCTTGGTGGGAACGGAGTAGACATCCAGAGAAACCAGCTGGGACACCTTCAGCGTCTCATTGATGCCATGCACGTAAGAAAGGTCATTGGCATTGTTGGCCGTCACAGAGGTTGCCTGCCAGCCGGCCCACAGCGTCTTACCGTTATAGCTGCCCGTCAGAGAGGGAACCAGCGTGCCGTCATACTGTGCGGAGTACCAGCCCATGAACTTGTAGCCGTTTCTGGTGGGAGCCGGGATATGCTTGGAAGTCTTGGACGTGTCAAAGAGCAAGGTGTAGGAGGTCGCATAGTTCGGAGCTATGACACCGCCATCGGGATTGTATGTAACGGTGCCGAAGCTGCTGGGCGTTACATCGGAATAAACCCCGTTCTTGTACATATTGACTTCGATCTTTCTGCGGCGGAAATCATCCTGATTGCCCGCCCAGTCGCTCATGGCCTTCAGCAGGTCATTGGTGCCGGCCTTGCTGACGATGGCGCTCTTGACAACGCCGCTGCCGCTCATCCAGGAATCGCCCACGTCGAAGGTGAACAGAACCAGAGCGTCATGCTGGCACTGGGACAGCGTCAGGCTGTTGGCGGAAGCAAAGGCGTTGACCTTCGCGTCCAGATCCAGAATCAGCTTGCGCAGAGCCTGGTCAGCCTGCGCCTGCGTGACGGAGTGCTTGCCTGCATCACTGCTGACAACATTGCCGCCCTCATACTTTGTTTCATGCTTCTCAGAGCACACCGTGCCGTAACCAATGCGGAATTCATTGGTGCCGGTTACCTGATAGCAGTTCTTCCTAAAAATAGCCAGTTTCTTCATGATCGTGATCGCGGCCTCACTGGTCTTCAGCGAAGCGGCAGACGCGGTCAGCGCGGTGACAGGCACCAGACTGACCAGCATGATCAGAGTTAATAATACACACACAATTCTCTTTTTCATAGCTACTTACTCCTTTGCTCTTATGTAAGTAGCCATATTATAACAGAGGTGTTTACAAATTGCAACCCCTTTTTTGAAAAAAATTACATTTTTGTTACAGTTTGTTTTACCAAAAGGCTTCCCCCTTCTCTTTTCTTCCCGTATTGTATACCGTTTCTGTCATAAATCCTGAAAAAGCGTCGCTTTTTACCGCAGAAAATGTCATTCTTTTTTCCTTCCTGTCAGGTTTTCTCCGTTGACATTCTCCTTTTCCGCTGATATACTCAAAAAAAGTCATCGGGAGGGATTTCATGGACGGCAAGAAGGCGCTGATCGGCATGTCGGGGGGCGTGGACAGTTCCGTGGCGGCGCTGCTGATGCTCCGCGCGGGTTACGAGTGCATCGGTGCGACCATGCGGCTGTACGACAATGATATGATCGGTCTGGAAAAAGGACACACCTGCTGTAGTCTGGACGACGTGGAGGACGCCCGCAGCGTGGCCAGACGTCTGGGAATTCCCCACTACGTGTTCAACTTCAAGGACGATTTCGAGCGGCAGGTCATCCGGAAATTTGTCAGCTGCTACGAATGCGGCGGCACTCCCAACCCCTGCATCGACTGCAACCGGTATCTGAAATTCGACCGGCTCCTCCGCCGCGCTCTGGAGCTGGGGTGCGACTGCGTGGTATCCGGGCATTACGCGCAAGTAAGGAAGTCCGGCGACCGATACCTATTATATAAGGCGGCGGACAAAGCCAAAGACCAGACGTACTTTCTCGCCTGCTTAAATCAGGAGCAGCTTGCCCGGATTCAGTTCCCCCTCGGCGGTCTGACCAAGCAGGAGGTACGTGCCATTGCAGAAGAAAACGGCTTTATCAACGCCCGGAAGCACGACTCTCAGGACATCTGCTTCGTGCCGGACGGTGATTATCCGGCATTTCTGGAACGCTACACCGGCAAGCACTACCCCGCCGGGGATTTTCTGGACGAAAGCGGCCGCGTGGTCGGCAAACACCGTGGTGCGGTGTGCTACACGCTGGGACAGCGCAAGGGGCTGGGTCTGGCCATGGGCGCGCCGGTGTACGTCTGCGGAAAGGATATGGAGAAGAACACCGTCACGGTCGGGCCGAATGAGGCGCTGTTTTCCTCCGCGCTGCGGGGAAACAACTGGGTCTGGTATCCCTTCCCTGAACTGACCGAGCCTGTTAAAGTGACGGTCAAGACCCGCCACAGCCAGACGGAACAGCCCGGAACCATTTACCCCGAAGCGGACGGCTTTGCGCGGGTGGAATTCGACATCCCCCAGCGCGCCGTCGCCCCCGGTCAGGCGGTGGTGGTGTATCAGGGCGATCTGGTGGTCGGCGGAGGCACCATCACGGAAGCAATCCGATAAAGTTTACGCTGCCATCCCCGATTGGGAGATGGCAGCGTATTTGTTATTTTTTGTACTTCTTGTCGGGCCTGTAGACGCTCCATGCCAGCCCGCCGAAAACGGCGGCGCAGGCGAGGCTGATCTTCCAGCCAAGGCTGAACGCGGCGTTGTGATACATCAGGCGAACGTTGTGGACGCCCTTCGTCAGATTCACGGCCACCATGCAGTCCCCTACCAGTTTGATCTCGGCAGGCTTGCCGTCCACCTTGACGCTCCAGTTTCCGTTTTGCGGAACGGAGGTATACAGCAGGCCGTCCCGGTCGCAGTCGATGGTTCCCTCCACCAGCGTGGAGCGGAACTTCGTCAGATTCAGCTGGGACGCCGACAGAATTTCATAGCCCCGCGCGAACCGCTCCCCGTTGAGAACGGCGGCGCTGACAGTCATGGTGCTGCTCTCGTCCTTGTCGCACTCGATGCGGATGTCCACCGTATCTCCGGTCTTCACATCCCCTACCGCGATCATCTGGGACAGGCTGATGGTCTCCTTGTAAAGCTCCACGCCATTGACGCTGACGTAGAAATCGTTCCGCTTGGGCAGATTCAGGTGGACGCACACAAAGCCGTCCCGGTCGGCGGTGTAGGTATAGGTCACGTTGGCACCGGAAACACAGTCGGAATACTTGCAGTAGCCGGTGGAATTGCTTTCCGTGATGTTCGCACCGTTGCCGGTGATGGTCAGATTCTCGCCCTGAAGCTTGTGCCAGACCTCCTCGTCAATGCCCGTGGCGGCGGTGAACAGATCGTTCTGGAACTGGAACGTTCCGCTGCTGGCGGAAAAGTCCAGTTCCGCCAGCGCCGGCTCCGTCAGGAAGCCCAGCGGCAGATACGCGGTATTGACCAGCAGGGACGCCACGCCGAAGCGGTTCACCTCGTCAAAATAGGTGCTGGACTTGTCCTTCCCGTCCCGCTCAATCATATACTTGATGCCCAGAAACAGGTTCGCCACCGGGGAGCTTTCCTCGAAGCAGTAGCGGTTATAGGTGTTCTTCGCGCCGTAGCCCAGCGCCCGCATGAACTCCGTGACTTTGACATTGGCGGAACTGGTAAAGGCGGAAATGCCGTTGTAGCCGTTGAGAGCACCGTCGTTCAGGGTCTGGGAATGGGTGGTCTCCGCCCGGAAAAAGAGGTTATCGTCCTCCCGCTCGTACATATAGCGGATGACGGAGGCAGTGTAGGTGGTTCCCTTTGGATAATTGGACACACCCGTACCCGTGAAATACAGTCCAAAGCACACCAGCGTGGAGATCAGCTCCACGCCCATGACGGACAGCGCCAATATCCGAATCCGGGCACGCTGACGGTTCCGCTTGGCGCGGGCACGGATTTTCTGACGCTCCGTGGTTCCCTCCGGCACTTCCAGCTGACCGTAGAGCATGACGGTGAGATACAGCACCAGAAAAATCAGATTATATATAAAGTAGAGAGGGATTTGCAGCGTCAGGCTGCCCAGCTCCAGCGGCACGGTCTCGAACAGCTCATTGGAGCAGGCCAGCACCCCCGCAGTCAGCGCCCCGGCGATCACGATCTGCACCGGGCGGAACTTCCTGCGCATCAGCCATGCGCGGTAGGCCATGTACAGCACCACGAAGCTGTACAGGAAGCTGAACCGATAGGGGATCATATTGGTAAAATGGAAGCCGTGCCAGATGAAATCCAGCTGCCGGATGATGAAGCTCACGTTGAAAAACAGCAGCAGGATCACGGCGCAGCACTTGTCCCTGCGCTTGATGTCCTTCGCCATCAGGTACAGGAACATCAGCAGGATGCTGAAAATACCGCAGTAAAGATTGGGCAGTCCTTCCTTGAAGGTCGGCTCGATGCTGCCGCCCATGTTCCCCGCCACCTGCCGCATGGCGTCCAGAAGCCCCTTGATGGTGTTTTCCTTGGCAATGTTCAGCCGGAAGCCGGTGGGGAAATTGTTCACGCTGGACTGGGTAGTCTGCAGGGCCGACAGCGCCGGGAAGGTCAGAATGGCAGTCATTCCCAGCGCCAGCAGGGAAAACAGGGCGATTCTCCCAAAATCCGCAAACAGCTTCTTCCACCCGCCCCAGCGGCAGATCTCATACACGAAAAACAGCAGGAAAACGAAAATGCAGGTAAAGAACCCGATATAATAATTGGAATAGACGGACAGGAACAGCGTAATCGTATAGAGGAAAAACTTTTTCTCCTTCAGCAGGCACACCGTTCCCAGCGCCACCAGCGGCAGCAGGGCGAAGGTGTCCAGCCACATCACATTCCACTGATACCCCAGCGCCCACGCGCACAGCCCGTAAAAACCGCCGAACACCGCAATGGACGCATCGTTCTTGCCGAACAGCTTTTTCAGGAAAATGGCGAAAAACATCCCCGCGAATCCCAGCTTCACCGGCACCAGCAGAGAGAAAAACTCCAGCAGCCAGCCCTCCGGCACCAGAACGCTGAGCAGGTTCAGCGGCGACGCCAGATAATAGGAGATCAGCCCCAGATAATCCATCCCCATGCCGATGCTCCATGTGTACAGCAGCCCGCTCCCGCTGCGAAGGGCGCGGCGGAACGCCACGAAGAAGGGATAATACTGGTGGTACATATCCGAATACAGCATGGAATACTTACCGAACGGCTCGTATTGGCTGATAAGCATGACAAACAGCATTCCCATGCAGGGAATGGCAAAGGCCAACGCCGTATAATTCCAATGAAATTTTCTGCCGGTTCGCTTCACAGGGACTCCCCCTCAACAATCTGAATCGTAAAGTGTATTGTATCACGAATTTTCTCAAGGGTAAAGCACCCTGATGATTTATTTTCCCGTACAAAGAAATTCTTAAACAGAAAATCGTCCCGCCGCTTTGATGGGCAGTCATAAAACAGCGAATGGAGCGTATCGGTACAGATACGCTCCATTTCTTGTACCAAAATGTGCACACCCCCTTGGCTTGCCCTTTGGGAGAGCTGTCACCGTAGGTGACTGAGAGGGTCTTGCACCCTAGTATACCCTCTCCGTCCTCGCTTCGCTCGGCCATCTCTCCCATAGGGAGAGGCAAGGGGTGTGGTTCATTGTCTCAC
>ERZ773224.1815-NODE-1815-length-24475-cov-4.309705_pt1 | contig 24475 bp, 25 predicted proteins | sample MGYA00580526_ERZ773224 | MGnify/ENA primary metagenome ERZ773224 (study PRJEB29015, sample SAMEA2737743) | human gut metagenome | biome: human gut; feature: human-associated habitat; material: faeces | place: China | collected 2012 ... | reverse complement strand
CTTTTTCAATTCTACTTATCCAGAAATCAGTAAAAAAATAGGTTTTAGAGGTTCCCCTTTCCGCTTTCCCCCCTTCTCTCTCTTGAGGACGGGAAGAAGAAAGATAAAATGAAACATTAACAATTAAAATTTAGAAATTATGATTGAAGTAACACTCTTTAAACAGAAACCTTATAGTCAGGAATATACAAATACTCTGACCGGTATAAAATCATTCAGAGTCATGGAATATCCTCCCAACCATGTGGATGTTGATTTGGTATTCGACATGATTGAACAGGAAAAACTGAAACCTGAGATTGATGCTATGAGACTCTTCTATGATACTGACCATTCAAAGTATTCCGAACTTAAGGGAAAGTTACCTATCTGTCTTTTTGCCGGAACATTCGGAAGATTCTGTAATGATGCTCTTATTGCTCCTTCGGGTCTTGTAGTAGTTGATTTAGACAAGATTCCACCTCAGGATATGTCTGGCGTATGGAATATGCTGGTTAATGAACCTTATACCTATGCAGCATTTCTTTCTCCTTCCGGTAGAGGTTATAAGGTTATTGTCCGTGTTGCCAATAATATTGATAATACCACTCATAACGAATACCTTGATGCTTTGAAGGAATATTATAACTCTCCGTTCTGGGATGACTGTTGTAAAGGAATGTCCAGAGCTTGTTATCTAAGCAGTGACCCTGATCTTTATCGGAACAGGAACAGCAAGGTATGGACTATAAGAAAAAGTACTCCTCAACCAACGAATATAGGTAATCACAATCCTATAAGTCCTAAATACATGGTCTGTTCACCCAGTGAAGCAGCTAAAATCATAAATTTTCTGGAAGGTGGATTCTATAAATACCCGATGACACCAGGTCAAAGACATGATTCAGCCTTCAACAGAGCAAGGGAATTGGCTGAATGGGGATTTTCAGAGAGTGCGGCTTATGTCAATCTGAGAAAGTTCATAGAACCGGATTTCCCGGAAGAAGAGTTGAAACGTGAAATAAGAAATGCCTATAAGTGGGTTGATGGTAAAGGTAATTTTGGTAGTAAATATAGAAAAATTTAAGATTATGGATTACAAAAAATTATTGGGGGATATAATCAATGCCATTCCCCAGCCGACTGCTTCAAACAACAAGAGGGGAACAAATGCCGAAGTATGCTACAAGATACAAAAAGTAGCAATCAAGACCGGCCATCCTTTTCAAACTTTCAGGGACCAGCGTGTTTATTCCTACACCGGAAAGTATTGGGTCAGTATAGATGATTTTGACCTGAAGATATTTCTCAGGGAAGCTTTGGGGAGAATGACAAATAATATGGTGGAAGCATCACAAAGGGAAGTGGTGGAAGGATTGTTCAAGCAGTTTCCATATACGGTGATGGGATTGGCGGTAGAGCAGGACAAGGAGAAAATCAACTTTTTGAACGGTACTCTTAATCTTAAAACCGGAAGACTGGTACAACATCTGTATTCGGATTATTTCAGGTATGTTCTCCCTTACCCCTATAACCCAAATGCGACGTGTCAGATGTTCATGAAGTACCTGGACAGAGTATTACCGGACAAAGACACTCAGAAAGTGTTAGCTGAATATATAGGCTGGATATTTACCCCATTGAAACTGGAGAAGTGTCTGTTTCTCTATGGTTCAGGGAAAAATGGTAAATCGGTGTTCGTTGATATTGTGGAAGCTCTTTTAGGCAAGGAGAATATTTCCCATGAGTCTCTATCGGATATGTGTGGAGAAAACGGAGACAGAAGCAGGGCAAATTTATCTAGGAAACTGTTGAATACCTGCTCTGATGTAGCCCCAAACGCTTTCTCGGGGGATATTTTCAAACGTATCGCCAGTGGGGAACCTATCAGCACCAGACAACTATATAAGGATGTGGCAACACTTACCGATTACGCCAAAATGCTTTTTTGTCTGAACGAGCTTCCGAAAACCAACGACAAATCGAACGGATATTTCAGGAGGTTTCTTATCGTTCCCTTCAAAGTCCAGATACCCAAATCAGAAGTGGATCCGAAACTGGCTGAGAAGATTGTTTCTACAGAGTTACCCGGAATTATGAACTGGGTACTTGAAGGTAGAGAACGGTTAATCACTCAATCCGGTTTTACTGAATCTTCATTATGCCAGAAACAATTGGAGGAATACCGTTATGGCAGTGGAGTGCGGAAAAAGGTGAATCTAATCCTGCCTGAGGGATTCAAGTTATAAAAGAAAAGAGGAGACTGAACTTAATTGCTCGGTCTCCTTTTAATTCTTGATTGTTTACTTATCATGTCAAATAGCTAAAAATAATCTAACTATAAAAGTTTATATATCTATATTGATAAAGTACCTTCCTATTTAAAAAAAGAATTGCTCAATAACTTTTCTATATTTTTCTTAACACCTTGATATTCTTCTTCTTTTAATAAAGGTATATTACTCTCTATTTCAATTAGATGACAATTTGTCGCATCAAATTCATCATCTTTGTTAATACCCAATATAAGCTGAGAATCAACTGGCTTGTTCTTTATTATATAGTTATTCATCTTCTTCATTGTTTCTGCATCAATAGAACTTTGACGTGGAGAATCTATGACAATTGGTGCAAATAGAGCCCTAGAATTCCCATTTATTATTTCTAGCATACTATAATTATAGGCTATAATACATCTAGGTGCAGCAGAACCAACACCCTTTACAACACCTGTAATTTTATTAGGCTTAGGATTAGAATTCGGTATAGAAAGTGCTATATATGCTTTATTGATAGAATTAGAAAATTTTTCCTCAATATTTTTTTGCTTTTCCTTATTATTTAATCGGCTTAATGATTCATTTAGACTATGTTCTAATAGTATTTTTTTATTCTTTTCCTCCATAAGTTTATTGCGTTGCATATCTATCACATCATGAAGTTTTTGATTTACTAAAGACTCGATTACATCTTCAAACGAGTAATTTTCTCTTTTTATAGCCAGTAAATTTTGTATAGCTACTATTTTTTCTACAACAACTTGTGTTTTATTTTCCACTGCATCAATTTTTCTATTCAAATCATCCAGGTTGCTTTGGAGATTTAATCTTAAATCTTTAGATTGGTCTATATCTAGCAGCATTTCATATCTCCCCACTTCACTATTTTCAACTTTTGATTGACAGATAGGACATATAAGAATATTTCGTTGTTGCAATGCAAACAAATAATCCTTTTCTATTTCCGATATATTATTATCTAATTGCTGTAATTGAAATTCGAGAGATATTTTTTGGTTATATAGCTCTGACAACTCGTTTAAGTGTTTTTTTTGAAGTTTTTTTAACTCTTCTGATTTTTCAACTAATTCTTTTTTTTCCGCATTAAATTTATTTATATCGTAATTTATACTTCCTTTATCAAACTGTTTTTTTAATTGTCTGATAAATGTTTTTATCAGTTCAATAGAACGAGTACACTCTTTAATTTCTTTCTTTATCAGAATCAATCTATTTTTTGCATTGTTATAAGAGTCAGTATAAATGCCAGCATGATATAGTTGAGCTGTAGATTTTCCATTAGGTATACCAATTTTATAAAAAGAATTCCAAACAGAGTTCCATCCCCTATCTTGATCAATATAAAAAGGAGCAAATAAAAATCCTAATGGAATTACTCTCACATTATTCTCATTATCTAACATCTGGAATTCAATCCCCAATAATTCAGTTAATTTATCAGATACTTCCCATGAGTTTTTAGAACGAAATCTAAACGAACCATCACAATTATATAATATTATTTCATTACCAATGCGAAGTGATTGATATGTTATTCCATCTATTTTAAATTTTAATAAATATATAATATTAGCATCCAACCATCTTTGAGGCCAAACCTCGATTTCTGTACCTAATGAATAATATAATGATTTTATCAAGCTGGATTTACCTGATCCGTTTGCTCCTTTTATTATAACAACATGATAATCAAGATTTATTGTTAGTCCTCTCTTTTCTCTGTAAGAAAGAAATTGTATCTGAATAAACTTTATTTTTTTCATTACACTTTGTTCTTAGATATCGGATTAATAATTTAAGAGATGCACCTTTACTCATTATTGACTATATATAAAATTAATGCCTTTAAGTAATACTCACTATGTCTCATAAGATTAACATATTCCCTTTCAACCATATCATATATTTTACAACAATATTGATAAAGAGTTATATCATCTTCTATCTCAGTGGTTTTATAAACGCTTGATATATATTTAATCAGTTCCCTAATTTCATAATTTCTATAATCCATTAGATCGACCTGTATTTCTTTCCATGATCTTTGCAATTCCTTTATTGTTTTAAAACTAACCTTGTCGTTGTTAAGGATTCCAACAATATTTTCACAAGACCTTTTGAATGTTTCAAAATTATTTATCTCATTCAAATATATATCAAATCGTTTTTTAGTAAAACTTTTTTCACTAATTAAATCATCTGCGCTTGTTATATCCGTAGCATAACGAATTTTTCGTTCTATTTCATTATGTAGTGAATCATAAAATATTTTAGGCTTCAGATCTGGACTCAAATTACTTTCTTTTATAAAATCAGAGACTCGTCCAATCATGATTTCATTATGCCAATTATAGTGTAATTGATTTATAAAGAAGTGCAAATTATCGAGCTTGCTAATATTTACTTTCGGATCTTCTTTTTCTAATCTTTTCTTTATTGAGGCTTGAGTAGTACTTTTTAAATCATAAAAATGAATCAAATTTTGAGAAGTACTCCCTATTTTCAGCATACTGCTTGATAAATAATCATTGGTAACAAAATATATATTTCTGGTATAACTTATTATAGCGAAATGAGATAACAATTTCCATAAAATAGAATGTCCACCTTTTTCATACTTTGTCAATCGGTTAATAGTCCATTGATTATTGTGGCTGGTTTTTATTTGATAAAAATCAACATTTTGCAAGTTTACCTCTCCATCTAAAACAACTATATCATCATGATAATCAAAAACAATAATATAGTCATTGCCAGATTTATGCAAGGTTAATAATTTGTCCATTCCCCAATCACATTGATAAGAGAAACCACCAGAGGCCCATGCTCCGCCTTTTTCTATAGGCTGATTCATTACTAGATTACTTAATGCATTCATTGATTACTTAACCTTACGATAAAACCTATGTTGCAAATATAGCGAAAATAAACAATTTACCTATCCTTAAGTAATACTTTCTATAATTAGTTTCTTTATATACTAAAAAGTCGTTATACTGAAAAGTATTACGACTTTAATAAAATATGAATTATCCATCATTTCCGATTATTTATCCGTTCAATTTAGCCAATCCACCACTGTCTACCCCTTATATCCCTTTTCCCAGACAAACCAGACATAGGCGATTGCATTTCCATTAGTTTGAATACTTGTAAAATCTCCACTTTTGGCTACAACAGCACGGAAAGAAAAGACGTGGATTTTTATCGGTGGATTGGCTTGGAAAAATGATTTACGTCTTTTACCTTTCAGAAATGTAAGTTTCAGAAACGTCGCTATCTTGGTTCCTTCATCCGATATATCCAAGGCTTTCTCTATAAATCAATTCTTGAGTATTTTATAACGGTATATGAATGATGATTGTTTCTACAGAGTTGCCCGGAATTATGAACTGGGTACTTGAAGGTAGAAAACGGCTAATCACTCAATCCGGTTTTACTGAATCTTCTTTATACCAGACACAATTGGAGGAATATCTATGGCGGTGGAGTACGGAAAAAGGTGAATCTAATCCTGCCTAACGGATTCAACCGAAAAAAACAAAAGAGGAGACTGAACTTAATTTTTTATTCTTATTAAAAAAGATTTGTGACTAATTTCCCTGATATTTTTTCATATTTCATCAATAGTTATATCTTTGTAACCTATAACTATATTTATACGAAACCATATGGAAAGCTTTCTTACATCTCAAACGTTCAATTTAATTGTTATATTATTCTCAATAATAACTATCGCATATTTGGGTCTAAAATATGGTAAAACAGTTCAAGGGAAAAAACTTCATATTTGTTACATTTGTGGAATTTGTATTCTTGTGATAATAGAACTTATAACTTATATTTGTGTCAATAATGGAAATTCAACGGATATAATTAGTTATATATCTTTTGCATCAACCCTTTCTTCTTTACTTTTATCTGTTGTGGCAATAATCTACGCTATTGTTTCAAACAACAAAGGGGAAGTTCAATATGCAAAAATAGATGCAGCTTCAGACAAGATATCTCAATCTGTGAACATATTTTCAATAAGATCTGAAAAATTGTCTTCCGACATCAATTCTATTTTGTTAAAACTAGAAGAAGTAAAGTCAATCTCTACTGATACTCGTGAAGCTATTATTTCAGGTAGCGGTGAAAACTTCAACAATCAAGAGCAAGCAAATACTACACAAAATCTCGTAGATAACATTGTAAATAATTATATATCATATGGCTCTTTCATCGGAAATTTATCTCTTCTAGCCTGCGTATATTCAAAAGAATTAAATATCCCATTTAATGCAGACGATATTCTTTTACCAGATAGCCAAGCCAATTCAATGTATATATTTGGATATATTATAGCATCTTCAGCGCTTGGAATCGTAACAGCACAAAATATTAACAACAAATTTCAAGTCATAGGATTTTACCAAACCATCAAACCACTACTGATTAAAAATTTAATCGATTACATAAAGAAAACAGAAGATATAAATGCAAGGGAGTATAATCAAAACACCTATAATCACATGAAAAGTTTTTTTAGCATTAAGGATTAATATTTCTCACCCTAAAACAATCACCATCCCCTTTAAAAGAGTCGTAATTTAACGCTTTGAATTTAGTGTGTATGAGTTTTTTACCAAATATCCAACTGATATCTTATTATTTTTTTACTACGTTAAAGCAGTAAAAAATCATTTTAGGAAAAAAAGCCGCCATACCTTTTTCAGCATAACGACTTTTATAACATTACAACGAAGAAAGCAATATCACTCTACGCTACTATAATCTTACCTCCCCATTGATCTGCCATCGCATCCGCTATCCCGAAGAAGGTCTTGCTTCTGAGTTTTCTTCTCTCTTCGGCTGATACCTCTGAGAAGAATATATCAGTGAACCACTTAGGGGATTTGTCTCCACTTGCAGTATAGCTCTCACCTTTCCCAACTATATTTGTCGGCATCAGGAGAGGTAGGTTTTTCAACCATAGACTGGTCTTTTTACCGGCTTCATGACCAAACATCCAAGGCACTATAATCCGTTAGGTTTTCTCCACCGGCTGCTCATAATGCCCACCGGATTTTCTATAGCCAGTTTATTCACTCCTAGAACATTCATAAGGATTAAAAGATTATCTGCATTAAGATTCGATCCGAATAGCATCTCAGGCCGATGTGTTCCACTGTCTGCCCCGTCTCTTCAAACAGCTGGAATTTATAGAACCTGATGAAGCTTGTGATATCGGAATAGAAATTCTTCCCGGCAAATTTTAATGGATGTATCATCGGGTATCCTCCAACTTGTTGTGGCTGGAATGCTCCTATTCCCACTCCGGTTATCAAGGCCATGTCCGCGTCAAAAATGATAGGTTTATTGGGATCATAGTCGAAGTCCCTGACAAAGAACATTCTGACCTCCTTCTCGCTGATCTCCTTGATCCTGAACTGTGCCATTCCAGAGGTGTATTCGTCCAATGATTCCTGCACCCGCGATTCAATCTCCTCAGCGCTCATATTTGTATTGAGTACTTCTCCGTTTGCTATAAAATAATTCTTCATAATGATTTAGATTTAGTTTTCTGTGATGTGATTGTTAATGTTATATCCCATTCTTTCATCAAATAGGATTGTAAACCTCTGTATGAATCAATACGTTTCCTTTTTACCCTCGGCATGATTGATAAAGCCTCCTGCAAGGTTAGATTGATGCAGAGACCGGTTTTAAAAGCGTCTCCATATTTCTGTCGGAGCGCTTCTATGTCTCTTTGGTATTTTTCAGGGATAGGTTTGGTGCTGTCTTTTTTCACGATAACACTTGGCACAGCATCATTTTCCAAGCGATTAGAAACTGATAATCTTGGCTCAGCTCCTAATATTCTGTTTATAAAGTCAGTGAACATAAAAACTCGATTTATATTTCAGATATTAGGCAGTGAGGCTGTGAAAATGGCAAAAACGCAGTTTGGAGAAGACAAACTCATGTTGTATTTAATTTTATTCAAGCTTTGATTAACATTCGTTGTTTTGTCCTTTGATTTACCATAACAAAACGCGGAAGAAAACGGCGGAAATCCTTATATCTGAACAAAGAAAAATTTATCAAAAAAAGATAGAGATTTTCTTTGTTTTATTTTTTATTGAATCATTAAACCAATTTAATTATGGCAGACTTATTAATAGCAACAAAGGCTTTCTGTAATACATTAAAGGCAGGCTCTTTCACTGGAGATACTACAATGTGTCCTACAAGAAGCCAAATTGAATCAGCTGGTTTGTATATAAAAAAAGGTTATACCTATGCAACCGATCAGCTTGTTCCCCAGGACCATATAGAGCGTCTTGATTGGGAATATACTTTCTCTGTAACTCCTACGACAGCTACTATATCCGCGGCGGGAGGATCACAGAAATTTACAGTTACCTCATATAAGAGACAATACAGTTACAGTAATGCAGGAAACCGTATCTATGTAGAGGGATCACAGACAAATGTGGGGTATACTAGTTCCAATTCAGGTTCTGGAACATGGACCGCCGCGAATGATACTATCAGTTATGGAGCAAATACCGGATCAACACAACCAAGTGGTACTATAACATGGACTCAGTCTGAATCTTTTGGTTCTGATCCTAAGAAAACAGCTACTGCAACTCATAAACAAAATGCAGACTCTATCAGTTCTTATGATAATCCAACAGTTTCTTTGGCTTACAATTCAGATATTCCTGCATCTGGAAAAACAGCCGCTAATCCTACTTATTCTTATAATCAGGTTGTTCGTTGGGTATCAGGAAAAACCACAAATGTTACTTCCGGCGGCTTACTGACTTTTACTAAGGCATCTAATTCTGGGACGGGCACAACAAATTCTTCTACAGGATCTACTACAGCACCTTCTAAAGGAACAACTGCTTCAAGTCGGACCGTTGTAGCCACTGTAACTTTATCAGTAACTTTAAACGGTAAGACTGGTACTTCTGGTAGCGCCAATGTTTATCAGGCTGCTAACTCTTATTCTGATTCTTGGGAGAATTGGACTGTTGGTGTATCGGCCGACCCTGTAAGAATAGGTGCAAGAGGCGGTACATCCTTATTGTCGGGAACAGCGGAAAGAAAAGGTATCAGGGAATGGGACTCAGGCAGTAAGGAAGACATGGACGATTCCGGAACACCGTTTTTCAGTATACCCGCGCATAGTAACGGCTGGTCCGTTATCGGAAAACATACTGACAGCGGTAGAGAATACAGGAGAGGAAAGAAGCGTCGTCGTTACCGCATTCCATGAAGAAAGCAGGAATGAAGTGGCGGTGTATCAGGAAGCAGGAGTAATCACATGGGAATACGCCTTCTCCATAGATACCGATTCCATGTCTGTTCCGGCCATAGGTGGAACGCAAAGGGTCAACGTATCTTCCCTGAAAAAGAAAATCATCAACGGAAAAGATTCGGGAGAAACGGCAACAGTGGGATTTTCCGTAGGATGGCATTCGGGAGATAATTTCAACTCCATAGACAGAAGCGGAATACCCGAATATGTGGTGTTTGATGTCGATAGAAATACTGGGAATGAGAGAACGGAATACGATATGTTTACCCAGGAAGAATCCGGAAACACTATCCTCTTCACATGCAGTCAGGAAAGAGGATTGGCAGGATTTATCGTCTGTGGAAGCAACGGTTATATTGAAAGGATAGAAATCTGATTTTACTTATTTTAACTTGTAGCTTATAACAAATAATATTATGATTAGTATTTTTACATCAAAAATGTAGAAATTAAAAGTAAAATCATGAAAATCAGATTATTTTTTATGGCATTGTGTCTTTGTGTGTTTGCATCCTGTGAGAAGGATGAACCTGTTATTTCGGATGAACCTGTTGTTCCACCTACGGAACAGCCTGAGGAGCCTGAAACTCCTGTTGAACCGGAAGAGCCACAAGAGCCAATATCGACAGATGGGATAATTAACTGGAATAATGAATTTATAATTGTAGGAGATAATAATATGGCAAGTATAGGAAGCAATACATGGTCAGGTGTGACGTTTGGAGCTGGTAAATATATAGTAGTAGGCGGAAGTGGTGTCGCTGTTTCTGTAAATGGTTATGATTGGTCAACAGTATCAGGTTCTCCAAAAAATTTAAATAAAGTTGTCTGGAATGGTAGTAGGTTTATTGCCGTTTCAGGTTCAGGATATGCTTATACATCGAACGATGGTAATTATTGGAATAATGTTGGAAAAATGGGTGGTACTATTACAGGAAATAGTGTGACCGCTAACGGTAGCATTGCTGTGGCTTGCGGAGATGTTGGTTTTATAGCGTATTCCAATGATTCGGGAAATAGCTGGAAAGAAATTCGTAGCGGCATAGTTAGTAATTTGAATTCTATAACTTTTGGTAACGGAAAATTTGTAGCAGTAGGGAGAGATGGAGATATTGTTTACTCAAGTGATGGAAGAACATGGAGTTATACTACCATAGGCTCTTCAACTTGGGAAGGGATAGTTTATGCCGATGGAAAATTTGTAACAATTGGCAACAGACATTGTGCAATATCAACAGATGGAGTATCTTGGGAGCTTCATTACAATGTCATGGGTAGTGGAGCAAGAACAATTTCCTATAATAACGGAGTTTATTTGGTTGCGGGAAATAATGGAATGATTGAAAGGTCTACTGATGGGATAAATTGGGAAGCAACAACATCACTTGGCACCAATCTGTTTGGATCTACTGCATTTGTAGGTTAGTAAATCAGTACGTTATTAAAACTCTTTAAATCAGCCGGACTAAGTTCCGGCTTTTTTTATTGTTTCTTTATCGAACAGGAAAATGTCTAAGGATGATGAACAATAAATGGATGATGGTATCGGATATACAAAAACTACTATGGATGTATCATGAAAGCAGCGTACAGTATATAACAGCCTGCTAACATAATTCACAAATAAAAGAACTAAGCAGTTCATTGGGTATCAGGAAAAACTACGACACTTACATCTGGTGGAACTCCAACATTTAATAAAACTTCAGGAACAGCAACTGTAAATTCTTCAAGTGGTTTGGCTAATACTGGATCTAAAGGCACAACTCAATCTACTGTGGCTGTTGTTTCATTAACTATTACGATGAATGGTAAATCTAGTTCGGCAAGTAGCGCTAATGTTAGTCAAGCGGAAAACTCTTATTCAGATGCATGGGAAACTTGGACTGTAACATGTACTCCTAATCCTACAACAATCAGTGCGGCTGGTGGTACTTCAACATTATCTGGTAAAGCACGTAGATATGGTACTAGAACTTGGAGCTCAGAGAGTACACAGCCTCTAGATTCAGGAGATCAGACTGTAACAAGTTTCTCTATAGTATCTCCTGTTTCCGGTTTCTCAATTTCTGGGGCTGTTGTTACTGCTACATCTAATTCTGGAAGTTCTAGGAGTGTTCAAGTGAGAGGTACATACAGCAGTGTAAATTCTCCTGAAGCCACAATTACTCAATCAGCTGCAACAGAAAGTACTTATTATGAATATAGTATCAGTCTTAGTCCTACATCAGCATCTCTCAGCGCTACAGGTGAAAGTAAAAGTTTTACAGTTACATCTCAACGTAAACTTGTTACCGGAAATTCAGTATTTGGTATCACTTATGGAAACTGGGGAGATACCAGTTGGGAAATCTCTTCAACCAACTTGGGAATGGTAATTGGTCAACTATTAACTATACATCAAGTACAAACTCAGTCTCTTCTCCGGTCTTGATACCTTCTTACCGATTTCGATGAAAGGCAAACAGCTGAAGCATGTGGGGGAAGGAAGACAGACGAAAACTCACAATTAAAAAGGCAGGGTTTCAAGTGCTGAAAAGCCCTATGGACAGGATGAGATTAGTTCTTTTAATTGCCCGAAAGCCCATTGCTAAATAGTTCAAGGAAGAATTCAAGAAGTTAAGACAGAACATACGCCGACCAATACAACCGCAAAGGAAAGGCAGGGGAATGAAATTATAAATAAAATAAGATACGGCACAGTTTTTTCTGTTCCGTATCTTTTTAACAGAATACCAAGCAAGAATAATTTACCAAAAGAATATATACTCCGTTTGGCGTTTGAAATATGCAGTAGCAATGTCTTTGATAGCTTTTATTTGTGCAGACTTGATACGTTCATCTGAACGAATTTTCTCTTTTTCTATTGCGATTATATCACTATACTGCTTATCCATTCCTTTTTTTATGGAATTAAGTAAAGCTTTAGCTTGTTCAGCACAACTACTTTGTGCATCAATCATAGAAACAAGTTCTGCTGCCTCTGTATAATCATGTTTAGAATAAGCAGCTTGAGCTGATAGTAAAATTTGACTACAATATTGTGTTTGGCATTTTTTGAATATGGATGTCATTGCATTTGAGACTTTTGTATATCCGGACAACGATTCAGGATAAGTGGAAAGTAAAGCAAGAGCCTCGTCAAATAGTTGCTGAGAAGCTAAAGTATTGGCTTTGGCTATTAAAGCGATTGTATTATTCCTATAATAATCAGATATTTTTAATTTAGTTGCTTCTACAAATCTTGAATAATCAGTCTTAAGTACATCTATTTTATTGATAGCCGAACGTTTAGCTTCATTATCAGAATAGCCTTCACCTTTAGAAGCAATTTGCATGGTATTGAATACTGTATTTGTTATCATGTTCCTAACTGTTACGGTTATACCAAGCTCTACAGACAAAATTTGTCTCATTCCACCATATACAGAATTAGAGTTAATTATATTGACTTCCGGAACTATAATGATAGCACCACATTCAGTACCTGCGACACTTTCCGCAGAAAGCATTTGTAAAAGTTTATTTTTGAGAATTGATTTTGTATTACTGTCAAGGGTACAGTCACTTGGCATTGCTACAGATATATAGACATTATCCGTTTGAGCATGAACAAGGCAAAAACATCCCAATAACAATAAAAGAAAGAATATCTTTTTCATCGCAAGACATTATTTAAATGTTATTACAAGTGTATTATTAGCAGTGCTTCGAGTAATCTGCAACCCGAGACTTCTTGCAAATTTCAAAAATTCAAGTCCGAATTTGTTGATATTATAATTATTCCCATTGGAATCTTTCAATGGAATACGCACATCGTCAAATATCATTCTTTTATCGGTTGTACCTTGTATATGATAATTGTTTTTATAGGCGTGTTCACTCATCCAAAGTTCCAACTGGTCTGACAAGGTTAAACCCTCATTTCCGATTTCAGTTGACATGGAAATAGTGGAGGTTTGTTCAAAACTGAAATCCACATTGATTGAACGCCCGTTGTTAACTATATCTGTAAATTTCACTTGGATAATATCCAAAAATTCATCAGCGACTTTTTCAACAGCCTTTGCTCCAAGTTTACCAATATCATCCGAGTAAAATTTGCCACTTTCTCCTACCTTGTTTGAGAGAGAGCCACCAGTTGAAATATCATACGCTGTAAGTATTGTTTTAACACTATTCCCTGTAGATGAAAGAACTATATCCATTTCTGCTTCCACATATATATCCGCACCCGATTGCTGAATAATCATTGATTTTAAATCTGATTGACTGTCTTGAGACAATCCCGATGTACGTGATAAAGATTTAAGTTTTGCAGCAAAGTCAACGGTTGTAAATCCTCTACTATCAAAAGCTTCACGTATTTTAGCTAATACAATTCTTTTATTGACATCATTTTCTATTACTTGAGAAATATCTTCTCCTTGTTTGGTATATGGAATAACCATTATTTTGGGTTGGACTGTAGTGGTCTGCGCCCATGCCATACAACTGAGAAATACCGTCAGTAGTAGTATCATATTCTTTTTCATACGCTCTGTTTTTATAAACCGAATTTTCTTATAATTCCATTGTTTTCAAGATAAGTCCTCAATTGGTTCACCCTTATGCAGACATCTAATGTTATACATTTTTGTTTTAATGCATTTTTTCCATAGGGAGTAACTATAATAGATGATTCTACAAAGTTTTGGTATTCTTTACTGTAAAAAGCATCAAAGAATTTTCTGTATTTGTTTTCGACAATGGCTTTATCTTCTTGCACAAGAGGCATACTGTGCTGAGTGTTCTGCGCTCCTGCAAAAAGTAAAGTCTTTATTGCGGATAACTCTGCATCTATTGAGGCAATAGCAGCCTTTTTCCCATAACCGACACAACGCATTGAAACAGCATCTTTTGTCGCATTCAATACACTTACTTGATATTGTGCTGAAACTTCAAGAATAGCGGTCAACATTATTAGGCATATTATTAATATTTTCTTCATCTAAACCGTTATTTTATAATAAGAGAACATTTGATTTGCTTATTTGCATTAAAGTTTTCGTAGATGGCTTTTCCTTCTTTTTTACTAACCTTGCATTCGGCATAGGCTTCTCCTTTTAATACCGTTACTGTAGCAATTCCCAAAGTTGTAGGTAGAATTTCTCCATCAAGAATTTCAAGCATCTCAACATTGAATTTATCCCCTACTTTTATCCCATGCTTTTTACCCGCTTTTATCAGGATAATTTCTGCTACACCTTTTTTTTCTTTTTCTATCTTCATCAATTTAGCTGTAATGGGGAAGTTAATCCTAAAATATTCAGCCATTTTATCTTGTAAAGACATCATAGCCATCGTAACGGCACTTTCTGGAGAGAGGCACTCATCGCTTGCTTTTCCTTCAAAACTGGTTGCTTCCGTGCTCAACCCCGTTGCCACATCCACAATTTTCATTTGAAAAGCAACACTTGCTTTGTAGCCTCTTACCGATCCATCCCTATTTTTCATACGATAAATGGGGATCTTGATAATCTCTCCGGTTATCATTTTTTCCGCAGCAACAGCAACATCTTGTTCTACAAGATTTTCACTGTCAATAAACGCTTCGCTTTTTTGCAGCTCTAATTCTTGTGTTATTTTTTCACGGCTGGTACGATCAACAACTCTGAAACGTTTACTGTTAGTAAGCATTTCCACAACCTTTTCTGTTACCAATCCAGTATAAGGACTATTTTCTTTACAAGAAAATTCTGCGACACCTACTACTTGGCGGTCATCGTCATTTGACTGCGCATATCCTTTAAAGATACACGCAGTCATAATGATTGTAATAATAATAAATCTCATAATCGGATTCTGATTATAGGTTTTTACCCGATTTCAGAGTTTCAATAATTTCCTTAACAGCCTTTGCTTGAGCCGCACTTTCTTCTACTAAAATTGGAGTAGCGGTATTGCCAAATTCTACTACGACTGCTGCGGCTTTAGCCGCTTTTACCGATTTCGCAGCTTTCATGGGGTTCTTTTGCTTAGAAGCTTCTTCAGCCATTTTCTTTGCTTCGTTAGCAGCCGCCTGAACTTTATCAGTTGCAGCTTTTATACTTACGGCTTCTCCCGCAACAGTTGTTGCAAATGTTACCCATTCATCAAGAGTAGGCTTAGTAATCGTGACATCTGTTACACCATCTTGGGTTTCGCCAATTTGTCGTTTGTACATGTTTTCCAATTGTACACTGTTGGCAATAGACAAAATTGCAGCATTCTTTACTGCATCTCCATAGCCATCCACATTCGCATTTCCTGATGTCTTGTAATCATCACACAGCACTTGCAATTTGGCAGCACGTTCTTTGCTTTTCTGAATGTCGTCCTTGATTTGAGCGTTGGCGGAGCATACCATCATAAAAAGAGACATGAGCATTAATACATACTTTTTCATAAAAATAACTATTGTGCCTTTAGAAGCCCGATAAAGCGATTCTTTTGCTTAAGAATTTTGATTACATAATAAAAAACGTGGGCCTCCACATCCACTTGTCCGCTTCTGAGGTCCTGAGAAAACCTTGTTGGTGAACGAATGGAGTGTCTGCCCACGCCAATATGTTGCACATTCCCATAAAAGTGTGCAGAGAGTATTATATACTCTCACTGCACACTCTGGGATATAATTCAACATACCCGCAGCATTCACTTCTGACATTGTCCATGACCAACAATTCGAAATTTCTCAGGTTTCAGAAAGCCACGAAACAAAGCATCAATGACGCTTTTTACTAATGTAATATCTCGCCCACCCATCGTTGTTAATCCCTGGCGTGGACGACATAATGCAAATATAAGGAAATTCTATCATTCAAACAAAAGATTATGAAAAAATATACATCCGAATTCACGGCTCTTTCATTTAAACTTGGAATAGACTGACAACCACTGAGTATGTTGAGTTTACATTAACACATACATGTAGCATTTATGTTTATGTTATTTCAATAGTGGTGTTCAGTTGTAGCTAAATGCTTATCAGCCAAAGATATTGAATTTTCAAAGTGTTTTTAAATGAAAGAACCATGATCCGGATTTTGTTTTTCTCAGAAGAACTTCTTACTTTTGTTTCATTAAAGAGTTATTTGACAGCATAGTAATGCAAAACGCTGAAATTCGCAAGGTTGCTAATCTGTTACTGCCACTTCTCAAATAATTCGCTAAAAGTTTATTCTTCAATCGGTTAAGTCAAACCGATGAAAATTTAAAATAGAACAAAATAAAAAACTCTTGTTTTTACCTTTGGCGTGGTTATATTAATATTGCCATTATAATAAATAAGATATGCCTCCGGTGTGGTTTTCGCTGGGGGATTCAGACCTTTGCACATCATAATCGAATTATCCATGAAAAAAATTATTCTATTGAGCCTCTTATATTTCCCGCTAAGTGGATTTGCGCAAAAAAGCTATTTTTCCATAACGGGAAGAGCATTTGTAGAAGAATATATAGTTCCTAATCAAACAACAAAATCCCCCTTGAGTGCTGGTACTTATATTCAAATTAAAGAAATGCCTGAACGTGGTTGGCTGACAGATACAGAAGGGTACTTCAAAATAGATAGCCTACGAGAGGGGAAATATCATCTAACATTCTCTTGTATTGGCCTTGAACGTGTAGATACCTTAATTCTCATTAATGATAACATAGATTTAAAGGTTATATTGTCAGACCTTAGCATTCAGATACCACAATTAAGCCTAATCCTTTCAAAAGAAGAAGAAAGCAATGTTCTGAAAGACAATTTTTGGGATAAATACGGACTTAAAGCATCATGGTACACAAAAGAAAGTTTACAAGATAAATCACAGCGAATAACAATCTTAGATTATTTCCACAAAGTAAAAAGAAATCAAATAATTTTCGACTATCTTGATAAGAAATACGGATATAGCTGGAGATTTGAAGCACCAAAGGGAATAATAGGATTAAACGAGAGGTTAGACACTTGTGAAATTTTTACAAATTGCAACTAACATCACCGGTTAAAAATAAGTTTAATAATCCACTTCCAGCCTTGTTGTTCACTTCCAATTTTTAAAAGTGGTAATTATAAAACGGCGAATCAAAGCATTCAGTTATATTTGATTTTCTGTTTCCGGATTAAATTATGATTCAGTAGTTATTTGTTTCTTCCCGTCCTCAAGGAAAGAAAGGGGGAAAGGGGAAAGCGGAACCTCTAAAACCTATTTTTTTACTGATTTCTGGATAAGTAGAATTGAAAAAGTTATAGTAAAATAGGCTTTTCCACCCCCTTTTCCCCTCTTTTTCCCCTTTGAGATAGGGAAAGAAAAGTAATCTAATCACAGAACCAATCATCCAAACTATAATCTCCTTGTCTTTTGATAATAAGAAAAATACGCCCCCTTCCTGATAACTATTTCCTATTATAATCAACTGGAAACAACAGTCAACCATCGGGCAAAAATATCCTTAATCTTACTACCAAAATTCAAACAGCACCATAAAAAGTTCTCCAGTAATCTTTGTCTTATCCCACCATTCACAGATCCGGATGAAATGATTGTCGGCAAAAAATATAAAGCCATGCCGATATTATTCATCCAGTTAAGAATATGGTGATAAATAAACACTCTCATTTGCCTTACCCGTTTCATGGAAATATTTTATCAACCATCATAGTAATATAATCAGGGGTAAGTCAGAGACAGAAGTACAGACGAAGTATGAGTATGATACATAGCCGTAGGATGGAATAAATTATTTACATAAATGCTTACTATTTAAGCTTTTGTACATCATTTGCACACTTATTTATTCCACCTTGTCTTCCAGTTATGTATAACATTTCACTACGTTCCATACTCCCGTCTCCGACCAACTCCAAAGAAAGAAAAAAAGAAACCAAGTATTACCTCAGTTTCTCTTCTTAATTTGGTTATAACAGATTAGGGGCTGTCTCTTCCCCGTTCTGATAGCAATAGATGTCTAAATTTTCAGTAGTCATCCATTGGCAATTATTAAGTCTGAATCCGTATTTCCCCTCGATGGTTGAGAGAAAATCTTCAAAATCCTCATAGTTCTCCGATTCTCTCAGTTCTTCGTCAGTCAGCTTTATGATATTCAGACAGCCGATACAAAAATCTAAAATCAATACATACTTAGGTTCCATAATTTCAATCTTTTTTTAAGTTATATCTTTTAATCAGTTTATATACAGTTGATTTTGAAAAACTACACCCCTGAGAAGTAACGAAACCCTCCTTGTTCAAAATATCCGCCATGCTTTTCAGGGTATATTCTTCCTTGATTAATGTCCGAAGCATCGCAACGGCTCTTTTGTTATTAGGGTTGTTGTCAGCTTTCTCCTTACAACTTCTGATACTGTTCCGGATAGCTTGCTTATGCTTATCCATTAAGTGCTCTGGATTACCCAATTTAAATCCTCTGCTTTTCTTAGCCTGCAATGATGCTTTCGTTCTGGCTGCTATTAATTCAGCTTCGTATTGAGATATTGCAGACAGAATATGCAGCACCATTTTGTTAGCCTCAGGGAAATCGCAAAAGACTATATCCACATCACTTTCTAATAGGTTGGATAGGAATGAAACATTTCTTGCCAGCCGGTCCAGTTTGGCTACTATCAATATGGCTTCTGTTTTCCTGCAAAGTATCAACGCCTCTTTAAGTTTGGGTCTGTCTTTCTTCCGGCCCGATTCTATTTCAACATATTCAGCAATCGGAGTTTTGTCATGAAGATGTTTTTGTATTATCTCCCTTTGTGCCTCAATTCCCAATCCTGAATATCCTTGCTTTTGTGTACTTACCCGGAGATAAGCCACGTATTGGTTGTTGTTCTTCATTGTTATTCGTTTTTTAACAATAGTTCCACAAGTTAGATGCTCGTCTAATCTATGGAACCATTCACATTTGGTTCATAAAAACGGCTTTCCATGAGATTTCGAGTTCCTATAAAATCTACTCCCTCACAGAAAGCCAGTTATCACATTTCCCGATTTCTCAGAGAACCGCTAATACCTTATAATATTATATGTTTCAGCAATCCTCTTTTCATAGTCATCGGTTTTCTCTACAAGTTCATCCACCTCAGAAACAAGCATGTCAAAGCAGATGCCCTCTCTCTTGTCTTTGATTTCCCCATCCTCACCAATCAGGCAGACTTCAAACAGGTCCACACCTTCATTCAATACTATCTGAACTTTTCCGGTGTGCTTGAATCCGCTGACCTTGAATTCAAGACCACATGTTATTACTTTCACTGTTTCAATCTCAACTCCCCAAGACATAAGGACGGGGAGATTGGATTTCAGGATTGACCAGATATATACGGCCAATTCCAAATCATTATTCTTGTCTCTTTCCATGACTCTTTGTTTTTAAATCCATCATTCTTTTCTGCTTTTTCGTAAAGACCTCAAACCTGTAGAAATCCTCGTCACAGTTCATACACTGGAATACATAGCCTTCAACCCTTGATTTTAAAAGCACACGTCCGCATTTAGGACAGAACCTTCTCGTTTTCATATCTGTTACCGTTTATCAGTTTGTATTCGTCATATTCTTTCCAAAGCATCCGGTAATCCCTGCATATCCTCTCGTAATCATCCAGTCTCAAGTGTGGAAAATCTGTGGAATACATTTCATAAAGGTCTTCGGGAGTTAAAGTCGGGTCATAGTTCAGCATATCGTAAATCTCATCCTCAAATTCATAAGGACTGAAATACGGGTCACTTTGCGTATGGGGATATACATCGGTACACTCCTCTATGATATGCTCTACAAACAGCAGGCTCTTCATCAGGTCCTTCTTGACAGTGATTTCTTCATCAGTATGAGGATTATAATAACCGCATGAGACGTTGATGCAGGAGACCCCAAGCCCTTTCTCTTTCAAAGTCAGAATATCGGTCATCAAGCCGTTCTCCTCCATGTAACCCCATTTTTCAGGTTCAAGGGCTTCTATAAACTTTTCGGAAGACAAGTCAGAATATCCGATACTTGTAATAAGATCCGAATCACCCTTTCTGTCAGGCTGGATAACGAACCTTACATCCTCGAAGAAAGACATCACCGCTTCCGAACTTCCCCTGCATCCCGTTTCCTCTTCCCTGAAAAAGGCTACTTTAACGGCATCATATTTCTTCAGGCATTCAAGGCAGATAAACACTCCGTTCTTGTCATCGGCTCCCAAATTCTCAAACCTCCTGTTCCTTGGCGAATAACCGAATATGATGTCTCTGGTCTCTACCGCCTTGAAATCCTTTGAATGCTTGCAGTGTGATACCTGGTCGATATGGCTCACTAAACAAGGATACGTCTCAGCTTCTCCCTTTACCACATACAGGTTCCCGAATTTATCCTTTGATACGGATATGTTTCCGGGGAGTTGTTTTATATAGGAACAGAGGAACTTCACCATCTTCTGCTCCTTTCCGCTGGGGCTGTAGATACTATACAGCTTCTTCAATAATTGTATATTCATGATTCATTTCTTTTTTAAGTTTATAACCATACGGGAGATTGGTACTCGGATTTACTGTATCAAATACATCCTCACCGAACTCCCATACATCTTCATTCCCAATCAGACTGTCCAAAGTGTCTATACCAATGGATTTCTCTTCATATACTCCTTCCGAGTCATTCCAGATATTGATCCGGGTTATATCATCAAGGTTCTCATACCATGCTTCATCATACTCGGAATAATACCAGTTCTTCCGCTTGAATTCATCTTCCGCTTTCTCCATACACTCCTTGCAGCAATAATGCTCTTCTGTCACCTCGGAGTATTCCGCATTATCTTTCAGCAGGTTCTCTCCACAATTGTCACAGCATACACAATCGTTCTCATGGTGATATTCCTGTTTTGATTCTATCCATACAAAATCATCCAGGTTGTCTGAATCCACCCAGATTTCTATTCCATTCCGATAACAGAGCCTTGTATCATCGCAATAGTATTGGTGGTAATCGTCCCACTCTCCATCATCTTCATCATCATCGGTATCACCACAAAGGTTCAGGTCTGTGGTATCAAGAGTATATGAAAAATTACAGTTCTCGTAGTTATAGGCTTTATTCCGACTGTAACTATACCATTTGAAAGAATCCTGATAGGAAAGCGTGTCTTCTTCATCCAGGTCACAGTCTATCTCGAACATCTTGTCAGACAAAGAATTACCTTCTGTATCAACGAATGCGTTCGCCTCATGGCAGGATGCACCGACTATTTTATAACCGTCTATATGCTTCTCCTGAATAAGTTTGTCAATCAGTAACCGTTTCAACACGTCATCACCACCTGAGGAGTATTGCCTTTCAAGCAGCCTCCATTTCTTGCCGTCCTGGTCTGTAACATCGGTAAAAAGAATGGCTCTCGCTACAATCAGACCTGTCTTGTCTGTTATGTATGCAGCCTTGGCTTTTACCGAATCATGATAGAACGAAGTCCTGTTCTCATCCACCATGCATGAACCGAAACTCCCTTTACAATAGTTACTGTCATAGATTCTCCCAAAATCATTGTTGACATGAAGTTCCATATCAGGTGATTTCCCATGAGTATAAGTACACCATTGCTGAGTGAAAACATCCCCTGCAATCCAGTTTACGACACAAGGCGAGAGAAGTTTCCCTATCTCTGTTTCAAGTATAAGCTCCCTCATGAACTTTCCGGCTCTCATCTTGAAGATTCGGTTACGTTCAATGTTGACATAGCGGACCGAACTTTTATCCAGATCCTCACACAGGCCTTTGGCTTCGTCAGTCCTATATTTGGAAGAGTAGTATGTCCTGCCTATCAGTTCCACTTCATAAGGCAGCTTTTCATCATCCTCTCCTGATTTCAAGACGGCTTCAACCACTTTCTTCTGCAGGGCAGCCATATCATATATATGTAGCAGGGTATAGTCGTCATGTTCCCTGCAATACTTCAGTAGTACAGGATTTTTCAGGTGGGCCAGCAATATCCTGTTTTTTCTTACCACTGTACCATTCTCTCTCTTTTCAAGTCCGAAACGGGCCTTGAATTCTTCATAACCATAAAAATTATAGAATAACATAATCTTCTGAATTTTAAATTGTCGGTAAATAAAAAAGGAGGGATACTTCCTTTTAATCGGAAATATCCCTCCCCGGAATATTAGTTCGGTATGTTTCAACCGTTTCAGATGAATGGTATCGTCTCGTCCTCCAGAACTCCTGATTCCACTATCTTCTTACATATCTCATGGGAAGCCCTGTTCCTCAGGTCATATCCATAATCCTCGCTTCCCATGATTCTTATCACTTCAACCATACTTCTGAATAAGGTCTGTTGTAGGGTCCTGTGGAATGTGGTAACTGCAATAGCAAATCTTTTCTCATTCCACCCATAGTCGTTCAGGGCATGTTCAAGTTCTTTTGCAGCCTTGAACTCCCTGCTGTTTTCCAATTCGTATCTTTCCATAATATTCATTATTGTTTATATGTTATTTGTAATTCCTATTGCAATGATTTGGAATAAGCACCTTTCTTACATTCATCTATACGTGACTGACATTCCTCCGTTACTTCCTTCAGAATCTCGGCACATCTTTTATCAGAACAGCCTTGCAGCAATCTGTCTATGTATGTCATAATATCATTCACTTCCATATCATATATCCGTTAAAGAGTTCAACAAAAAAGGGAGAAAGAACCGGTTTGCTATATTTTAGTTCTTTCTCCCTTGTGAGTTAATTTCTTTTCAGGTCTAACTCAAAAACCATCCGTAATTCTCAGTATCTTCACCGTTTAAAGCTTTTTGGATACCTATAGCAAAATCAGTACAGTTCTGATTCCTCTCCAGAAACTTATCAATATAGGATTGTTTGGCGGCATCATTGAGTAGCTGCATCAAATCCCAACAAGTGATATTCTCTCTGCCACACAATCCGAAATTTGGATTCTCTATGTAACCTTTCGTAGCTGCGTTGACGTTGGAGTCACCTAAGATAACCTTCGGCAGTTCTTTAAGTTGTGAAGCGGGTAAAGCTTGGTATAGCCTAAGCCTACCAATTATCTGACAAAACTGTTCCTGTGAAATCTTTGTTCTTCCCAGGTTTTCAAGTAGCCTGAGATTTTGTTCAGGATTAAAGTCTTGAAATAATCGTAGTGCTGAACTGTATATATCAGCATCGCTCATTACTTCTAGTCTTCCGGTCAAGCCATCATTAGTCAGCATTAGATTTGAGCAAACTTTCACTCTAAACCCTATGAATATCTTGAATTTCTCAGGTGATTTTCGGGCGTATAAGTTTTCCTCATTCAGACTTCTTACACCTCCGATACATAAATGTACTTCTTCTCCGTTCATCATTCTGCTCATGGAACGGATATGAAAACAAAAAGCCATTCTCTGGTAGTAGATGGTCTCGTCCTCAGGTTTAAGCTCCTCCTTCCTTTTGGCCAATGCACTCGGCACCCTGCCCAGGATTTTATGTGAAACTCTGATTTCCGTGTTTCCAAAGTGCTCACCTGTAAAATGGCTTCTTGCAGCATCCTCGATCCGGTGTATGAATGTCTGGTGGCTGATGGTAAGCTGGTTGTCACTGAAACTGGGTACGATACAGTTTCTTTCAAGTTCTTCAAGCGTAATGCCCGAAGTGTTACTCTCAATAAAATTGGGATGCTCCTCCTGTTCCTCTTCCGATACGATTACTGCGTCTTCGATAAATTCAGGTTTAAGCATACCCATACCGCCCATCATTCCGATTGTTCCTGGAATGACAGTAAGTTCATTAGTCATTGTTTCCATACTCTTTGTTGTTTTTTGGTCGGTTAATAAAATGCGGTGAAAAAACAAAAAGCCAAGAGGTGTTATTTCTTTGCTTTTATAAATATA
>ERZ773224.1810-NODE-1810-length-24527-cov-10.140773_pt1 | contig 24527 bp, 24 predicted proteins | sample MGYA00580526_ERZ773224 | MGnify/ENA primary metagenome ERZ773224 (study PRJEB29015, sample SAMEA2737743) | human gut metagenome | biome: human gut; feature: human-associated habitat; material: faeces | place: China | collected 2012 ... | reverse complement strand
CGAGCATCTGCGGCACGAAGCCGAGCACCGCGCCGACACCGGCGACGATACCGTCCAGAATCAGGCCGCTGAGCCAGTCCGCCGTACCGGCGGCTTCCAGACCGTTGCCGATGAGAACGGGGATACCGGGCACCCACACGCCGTAATCGGCGGGGTCGGGCTCGTCAAAGCCGTTCTCCTCCAGATAGCTGACGGCGTCCACATAGGTCATGCCAACGGTGGACTCCTCGTCGGCGTCCTCGGGGATGGCGTCGTAGTAGACGGTCATCTCGTTCTGAGCCAGGGTCTCCTCATCCTCCACCTCGATGGTGGCGGAGTCGGCGTCGGGCTGAACGGCCTTCATGTCCGCAAGAGCGGCGTCGGCGTCGAAGTTCTCGGCCTCGGTGTCCAGCTCATAATAGCCGCTGACGGCGTCCATCGCGGCGGTGTAGTTATCGGCAACCTCGGTGTACTCGGCGGTGCCGATGCCGAACAGGTGCCAGCCGTCGCCGAACAGGCCGTCGTTTGCCCAGTCGGTCGCGGGCGCGCCGACGCCGACCATAGCGACCCAGTAAACAAGGAACATCACGACCGCGAAGATGGGCAGACCAAGCCAGCGGTTGGTGACGATCTTGTCGATCTTATCAGAGGCAGAGAGCTGACCGTGGTTCTTTTTCTTGTAGCAGCCCTTGATGATCTGTGCGATGTAAACGTAGCGCTCGTTGGTGATGATGCTCTCGGCATCGTCGTCCAGCTCGGCCTCGGCGGCCTTGATGTCCGATTCGATGTGCTGCATGGTCTCGGCCGGGATGGTCAGCTTTTCGAGCACCTTATCGTCGCGCTCGAAGATCTTGATGGCGTACCAGCGCTGCTGCTCCTCGGGCATATTGTGGACCGCCGCCTCCTCGATGTGCGCGATGGCGTGCTCCACGGGGCCGGAGAAGGTGTGCATCGGGATGGTCTTTCCGCTCTTGGCGGCCTTGACGGCGGCCTCCGCCGCCTGCATCACGCCGTCGCCCTTGAGTGCGGAGATCTCAACGATCTCGCAGCCCAGCTCGCGGGAGAGCTCGGCGACGTTGATCTGGTCGCCGTTCTTGCGGACCACGTCCATCATGTTGATGGCGATGACCACGGGGATGCCCAGCTCGGTGAGCTGCGTCGTTAAGTACAGGTTGCGCTCGAGGTTCGTGCCGTCGATGATGTTCAGGATGGCGTCGGGACGCTCGGTGATGAGGTAGTTACGGGCGACGACCTCCTCCAGCGTGTAGGGGGACAGGGAGTAAATGCCGGGCAGGTCCATGATGATGACGTCGTCATGCTTCTTGAGCTTGCCTTCCTTCTTCTCCACGGTGACGCCGGGCCAGTTGCCGACGAACTGGTTGGAGCCCGTCAGCGCGTTGAACAATGTCGTTTTACCGCAGTTGGGGTTGCCCGCAAGGGCAATTCTGATCTGCTTTTCCATATCATGCTCCTTCCGGTTCAAGCGCTTGAACCGATCTGCAAAAATTTATGACTCGCTTTATTCCACTTCGATCATTTCGGTATCCGCCTTGCGCAGGCTCAGCTCGTAACCGCGCACGGTGACCTCCATCGGGTCGCCCAGAGGCGCTACCTTGCGGACAAAGACCTCGGTGCCCTTGGTGATGCCCATGTCCATGATGCGGCGCTTGACAGGACCCTCGCCGTGCAGCTTCACGACCTTGACGGTCTGGCCGATCCGGACGTCTCGCAGAGTTTTCATGTTCCTCTCTCCTTCTATTTCAAAAATATTTGCGCTCAAATCATGATCTTACGCGCCATCTCTTCGCTGATGGCCACGCGGGATTCCTTAATCTTGACGATGATGTTTCCGCCCATCGCGGCGACCACGGTGGCGGTCCCGCCCGGGGTAAAGCCGAGATCCTCGAGGTGCTTGCGCAGCTCCGGACTCCCACCGACTCGGAGGATCAAATTTTCCTCGCCGACATTGGCAAGTGCAAGCGGCATCATGGTATTCCCTCCCCGTTCTTCGGTTAACAGTCTCTAACCGATATTGAAAAAAGAATGGTCAAGGTGTTAATCTCCTCTAACCGCTGAGCAGTTTAGCACGTCTAACCGCCTTTTGTCAATAGCCTTTTTCAAAAACTTTTTGCCGCTTGCAATTTTGGTTAAACTGTGTTAACCTAAGAATACTTTTAACCGGAAGGGTCGTGCAATTCGATGGAAATTTTACGCGCGTCGGAGGACTATCTTGAGTCCATGCTGATGATGAAGCTCAAGCACGGATACATTCGCTCCATTGACGTGGCGGAGCACCTCGGCGTGACAAAGCCGAGCGTCACCTACGCCACGCGCCGTCTCAAGGAGAGCGGGCACATCACGATGGATAAGGATGGGCTCATCACGCTCACGGAGACCGGCATGGCCGTCGCCGCCAAAATGCTCGACCGCCACAAAACGCTCACCGCCTTCCTCATCGCCCTCGGCGTGGACGCCACGACCGCGGAGGAGGACGCCTGCAAGATCGAGCACGACATCAGCCAGCAGACCTATGACGCTATCTGCTCGCACGCGCGCGCCAACCTGCAGCCGAAACGATAAGAAACCGAAACGGGAGCCGAAGCGATGCTTCGGCTCCCGTTTTCTGTCCGGTTCACTTTTCCTGCTTCAGCCGCGCGAGCTCCGCGCGCAGGGCCTCATTCTGCGCCTGCAGATTGTCGAGCTTGCCGTTCACAACCGCCAGCTGACGCTTCAGCTCCGAGGCGACGATGCGCTTATAGAACTGCCGCTTGCCCGCCGCGCCGATCGCGGAGAGCACCAGCGCCGTCCCGCCGACGGCCAGCGCGGCCTTTTTCACGTCTGCCTTGCGCAGCACCTGCACGACCGCCCGCTTGCCGAGCCTCGCGGGGTATGCCAGCTCCGGCACGCTCAGCACTTCCGGCACGGCGAGTGCCGGCAGGGTCTCCTGCTTTGTGATCCGCTTCATGGAAAGGTCCTCCTTTGTTTTAATGCAGGCCGCCGAGATACCAGGCCAGCGCGAGCTGCGCGAGCAGGATCGCCGGCAGGCCGTATTTGAAGTACCAGTGGCGCGTCTTGTGGTGCCAGACGCGCATCCCGAGAATGGCTCCCACGCTGCCGCCGAAGATGGCGAGCAGAAAGAGCGTCTTTTCCGGCACGCGGCGCGCGCCCTGCACCTTGCTCCGCGCCTTGTCCCAGCCGTAGACGGCGAAGGCCAGCACGTTGATGGCAAGCAGATAGATGACGAGCGGCGCAGGGCTGCCCGTAACGAATACCGCCGTCGTGCCGTCCGCCCCGCCGATCACGCCGAGCGAGAGCGCTCCGCTCACCGTTCGAGCTTCGCCAGCTCCACCGCGGCGGCAGCGCCGAGGCGGGCGTTGTTGAACACGAGCTGAATGTTGGAATCAAGGCTGTCGCCGCCGGTGAGATCCTTGATCTTAGCGAGCAGATAGGGCGTGGTGGCCTTACCGTGGATGCCGTCCTTCTTCGCGTCCTCGACGGCCTCGGCGATGGCCTTGTCGATCACGGCCTTATCCATGGAATACTCCTCGGGAATGGGGTTGGTGACGAGCAGGCCGCCGCGCAGACCCAGCTCACGCTTGACGTGGAACGCCTTGGCAAGCTCAGCAGGAGTATCAAGCTCGTAGTCCACGCCGAAGCCGGACTTGCGCGTGTAGAACGCGGGCAGCTCATCGGTGCCGTAGCCGATGACGGTCACGCCGTGGGTCTCGAGGTATTCGAGCGTCAGGCCAAGGTCCAGAATGGACTTCGCGCCCGCGCAGATGACCATAACGGGGGTGTTGGCGAGCTCCTCGAGGTCGGCGGAGATATCGAACGTCTCCTGCGCGCCGCGATGCACGCCGCCGATGCCGCCGGTGGCAAACACGCGGATGCCCGCCATGTCGGCGATCATCATCGTGGTGGTGACGGTACATGCGCCGTCCCTGCCCTGCGCGACGAGCACGGGCAGGTCGCGGCGGGACGCCTTGGGGATGCCCGCGCCGGTCTTGCCGAGGTAGTCGATCTCCTCACGGGTCAAGCCCGCCTTCAGGCGGCCGCCGATGATGGCGATGGTCGCGGGGACCGCGCCCGCCTCGCGGATGATGCTCTCGACCTTGAGGGCGGTCTCCACGTTCTGGGGATAGGGCATACCGTGGGAAATGATGGTGGACTCCAGCGCGACGACGGGCTTGCCGGCGTCCAGCGCTTCCTTTACTTCGGGGGCAATGTCAAGATAACGGTTCATAGCGAATGACTCCTTTTCTGAAATTACTGTATTCTTTCAGCCACGGCCGTAAGGCTCAAGGCGGGGTTGATGGTGTCGGCGCTCTCCATCGCGATGGCGGAGGCGGCAAGGCCGCGCTTCGCGGCGGTCTCAAGGTCCGCGCCGTCGAGGAACGCACGGGCGACGGCAGCCATGAAGGCGTCGCCGCAGCCGGTGGTATTGACCATACGCGCGGGGAGGTTGTGCAGGTGGATCTTTCTCTCATGGTCGGCGGCAAGCACGCCGTCCGCGCCGAGCGAGATAAAGACGCGCTGCAAGCCCGCGGCGAGCAGCGTATCCGCTGCGCGATACAGGCTCGCCTCGTCCGTGACCGTCACGCCGGAGAGCAGCTCGGCCTCCATGCGGTTTGGCTTGAGCGTGTAGAGCCGTCCGAGGATCGGCTCGAGCTTTCCGGCCTTCGCCGCCGAAACGGGATCGGCAAAGAGCGGCGCGGTGCAGTGCTCACCGAGATAGCGGATGCTCTCCGCGCTGAGGTTCGTATCGAGCACGACGAGCGCGGCGGCGTTGAGCGTAGTTAGCTTCGTCTCCAGAAAGGCGGGCGTCAGCTGCTCGTAGATGGCCATATCGTTCATGGCAAGCGCCATATCGCCGTTGCTGTCCGCGAGAAACAGGTAGGTCGAGGTCGCGCCGTCGGGAACATACAGGCTGTCCGTCAAGTCGATGCCGAGATCGGCACAGGACGCCTCGATGCGCTTCGCGCCGTCGTCCGCGCCGAGCGCGGTGATGAGCCTGACCTTCGCGCCGAGCAGGGCGAGGTTGTGGGCGATGTTGCGGCCCACGCCGCCGAGGCTCGAGCGGATGCGTCCGGGGTTCGAGTCTCCGGCGACGAGCGGGGCGTCGCTCCGCCCGCCGATGTCGATGTTCACGCCGCCGACGACGGCAATGTAGGGTGATGCGGTCACAGTCAGTCCTCCTTTGAGCGGCGCACGCGGATGCTCTCGATGCCGCTTCGCATGATGAGCGAGCGCACCCACGGCGTATACATGAACCAGCGCTTCCAGATCTTCAGAAAGAGCTTGCAGCGCAGGGAAAAGGTCTTTTTCCGATAACTTCTTGTAATTTCCGACGTGTTTTTTACGTTCCGGAATGCGTCGGCCAGCGCGCTGCCGCTGCGAATGGCGCTTGAGATGCCCTCAAACGAGCTGGCGCTGATGAAGCCTGCGGCCTCGCCGATGAGGTACACGCCGTCCGCGCCGGTGACAAAATCGCGCCAATGCCTCGGCCGGTCGGCAAGGCAGGCTTCGGTCTTCACAAGCTCGCCGAAGTCGTGGCCGAGGAAGTCCGCGAGCCGCGCCTTCTGCCGCTCGAACGCCTCGCGGCAGTTCGTCTTTTCAAAGCAGCCGCCGTAGATCACGAAGCCGTCCTTGTGCATCAGCCACGAGCAGCTTTCACTGGTTTCGGGATCAAAGATGCAGGAATAAAAGGGGAAAGCCTTGTCCGTCGCGCGGAACCACTGCTGCAGCGACATATATCGGTAGATGGGCCGGTCGAAAAAGGTCTCGCGCACGATGGACCGCGCGCCGTCCGCGCCGATGAGGCAGCAGCAGGTGAACGACCGCGCGCCCTCCGCCGTCCGCACGGTGAGGACGAAGCCCCCGTCCGTTCTCGACACGGCCGTGCAGCGCCCCCGCACGATCTCGACCGTCGGCGGCACGAGCGAAACGAGCCAGCGGTCGAAGGCGTAGCGGTCCATATTGAGATAATAGCGCTGGTAGTAGCGCACGCGGCGCGTGCGCAGGTCCATTGTCTCCACCGCGAAGATCTGCGGATCGGCAAGCACGCTTTTGGGCAGTACAAGGTCGAAGTGCGCGAGCGTCTTCTGCGCGTCGGGCGCGAGCAGACCGCCGCAGGGCTTCTTGTGTCCCTCGTCCTGCGCGTCGAGCAGCAGAATTTTCAGCTCGGGACTCTGCTGCGCGAGGCGGCGGGCAAAGGTCGCGCCTGCAGGGCCCGCGCCGATGATGGCGGCATCGTATTGCATGAAGCGTCCTCCCTGGTGCTTTTCTTTTCTTCAGCATAGCACAGCAGGGCGCTTTCTTCAACTCCCGATTGGGCGTCGCCCAATTAAGAAAGGTCAAAATACCACCTTTTCTTCGGAATGTCAAGCCCGTTTCCCCGCGATTTTGTAAAAATTTTGGGAACAAAATTTTCTTCCCGTCCGTCTAAGGAAACAGAAACCATTCGAGGAGGTACCTTCCATGAAACGAAGTCTTTCCCTTTTGCTCATCCTGTCGCTGCTCTGCGCCCTGCTCGCGGGCTGCGCGGGGACGGCCTGCCCACCCGCGTCGGGCGGCGGCGATCAGGAGCCTTCGCCCAAAACAGAAGGCGCAGTCGCGCGCTGCCGCGTGGTCGCGGTCGGCGAGGGCAACACGCTGCTGCTCGCGGATGTGGACAGCGAGCGGGGCGACATTTATACGCTCGACGCGGGCGAGCTTTCGCTCGAGCACGATCAGGCGGAGCTTGGCGAGCTGCTCGACGACGGTCAGCTTGCGGCGGGTGCGCTGGTCGAGGTCGCCTTCGGCGGCGATATTTTGGAGAGCTATCCCGCATTGTTCGGCGGGGTGGAGCGCATCACCGTCCTGCCGGACGAATTTGACGACCGCTGCGCGCTCTACCTGCGCGTGCTGGGTGACCTGTGGGGCAAGGACACGGGGCTCAACGGCGGCGCAGACTATATCAGCGTTGATCTTGCCGCGACCTCGCTCACGCCCGCCGAGCGCAGCGCGGTGGCATGGACCTTCGCGCAGTCTCACAGCGCGGAGCCGATGGAGCTGAGCTACGAGCAGCTTTGCGCGGAGGGTTACATCAGCGGCCTCACGGGCGAGAATGCTTTCCCGCAGTGGGAGAAGGGTATCCTCTTCACCATCACCGAAACCGACGAGCCCGTCCTGTTCAGTCTGCCCAGTATGTCGGAGGGCGAGGAGGAGCCGTCGATGTCGCAATTCAATATCAAAAATACCGTCAGCTTCGACGCGAGCAAATGGCGCACAGCGCTCGGCGCTTACGGTTTTTCAAAGTGCGTCGCCGTGCAGAACAATGACGGCGTGTGGGGCGATTACCACATCAACGGCCCCGAGTGGATCAGCTGAACGAAGCACACATCGCAAAGCAGCGCCTGCCTTCCGGCAGGTGCTGTTCATTTTACACGGATTTTACAAAAGAGCGGTAACGGATTTGACATTTCTCCCTTATGCTTTATCTTGGTCAAGAATGGGTAAGATCAAGGAAACAAAAGAGGGATGGAATATGGATATTTTTGATTTTCTGACGATGCTCGGCGGCTTGTCGCTGTTTTTGTTCGGCATGAGCCTGATGGGCTCGGCGCTGGAGCGCCGCGCGGGCAGCAGGCTGCGCTCGCTGCTCGACCAGATGACCGGCAAGCCGCTCGTCGGCTTTCTGACCGGTCTGGGCGTAACGGCCATCATTCAAAGCTCGTCCGCCACCACCGTCATGGTCGTCGGCTTTGTCAACTCGGGGCTGATGACGCTGCGGCAGGCCATCAACGTCATCATGGGCGCAAACGTCGGCACCACCGTCACCGCGTGGCTTCTGAGCCTCGGCGGCATCGAGAGCTCGAGCGTCTGGCTGCGGCTGCTCAAGCCCAGCTCCTTCACGCCCGTTCTCGCGCTCATCGGCATCGTCTTCTATATGTTCTGCAAGGACGCAAAGAAAAAGGACACCGGCACCATTCTCCTCGGCTTTGCCACGCTCATGTTCGGCATGGAGACGATGAGCGGCGCGGTCTCCGGTCTCTCACAGGTCCCCGCGTTCACGAATCTGTTCCTTGCCTTCCGGAATCCGATCCTCGGCGTGCTGGTCGGCGCGGTGCTCACCGGCATCATCCAGTCCAGCTCCGCCTCCGTCGGCATCCTGCAGGCGCTCTCCGCCACCGGCGCGGTCAGCTATGCCGCCGCCATCCCCATCATCATGGGACAGAACATCGGCACCACCGTCACCGCCATGCTCTCCTCCGTCGGCACGAATAAGAACGCCCGCCGCGCGGCGGTCGTCCACCTGCTGTTCAATCTCATCGGCGTCGCCGTGCTGCTGAGCGTGTTCTGCATCGTGCGCGCCGTCCTTGCTCCCGCGCTGCTCGATGAGAGCGCCACGCGCGCCGGCATCGCCGTGGCGCACTCGGTGTTCAATCTTCTCTGCACAGCCATGCTGCTGCCCGCGGGCGATCTGCTCGAAAAGCTCGCCATCCGCCTCGTCCCCGACAGCAAGAGCGCGGAAACCGTCTCCGAGCTGGACGAGCGTCTGCTCGCCGCGCCCTCGCTGGCGCTCAGCCGCAGCCGCGCCGTTGCCTGTGAAATGGCGCAGTGCGCCGTGCGTGCGCTGAACAACGCTCTGCGCTCCTTCACCGAATACACCGACACGCTCGCCCGAAGCATCCGCGACGACGAGGAGCGCTGCGATCACTATGAGGACATCCTCGGCACCTATCTCGTTCAGCTCAGCGCCCGCAAAATGGGCGTGGACGAGAGCGAGGAGGCCACCGAGCTTTTGAAGTCCATCGGGGACTTTGAGCGCATTTCCGACCACGCCGTGAACATTCTCGAATCCGCCGAGGAGCTGCGCGGCAAGTCGCTCGCCTTCTCCGCCGCCGCCGCGCGCGAATACGACGTGCTCGCCGCCGCCATCGGGGAGATCCTCGACCTCTCGCTGCGCTCATTCGAGCGGCAGGACGTCGCCCTCGCCGAGCTGGTCGAGCCGCTCGAGCAGGTCATCGACACGCTCAAGGAGCAGATGCGCACGCGCCACATCCTGCGGATGCAGCAGGGGCATTGCAGCATCGAAGCCGGCTTCGTCTGGTCCGATCTGCTCACGAACCTCGAGCGCACCTCCGACCACTGCTCCAACATCGCCGGCTGCGTCATCGACGCCGCGCAGCACAATCTCAATCTGCACGAAACGCTTCGCGCGGCGCACAGCGATACGCACGCCTTCCGCAGCGAGTTTGAGCGCTACGCCGCCAAATACGCCCTGCCCGCTCCCGCAAGCGCACAGTAAGACATAAGGAGGACCGCCCCCCCGCTGGGGTCGGTCCTTCCTTTTTTTGTATCAACGGCAGCTGCGCTCGAGCGCCTGCCGGATGTTGCCCTCCAGCAGCCGTCCCAGCCGGTCGATGTGGTCGTTCACGTTGGACTTCATGCCGCCGCGCAGCCAGTCGGCGGTCATACCGGAGAGCGCCGCGGCGTAAAACTGCGCGAGCGCCTGAATGTCCTCCTCAGCAGCGCTCAGGCCCTCGGCCTGTCCGCGCACATAGGAGAGCATGGCGGCGTAGGTGACCTTATGATAATAATGCTCCAGAATGTTCCGGTTGCCGGAGTTGAACAGGTGGTGCACCGCCCGCTTGTTCTCAGACACGAAGGCGGTCGCCTCGCGGAACGCCTCCTCCCACGAGGCATAGCTGCGCAGCTTTTCCATGAAAAGCTGCGTCTCCGTCTGAAAGATCTCCTCCACCAGCGCGTAAATGTCCGCGTAGTAGTAATAGAACGTGTTGCGGTTCACCGTGCTGCGCTCGGCGATATCCTTCACGGAGATCTTGTCGAGCGGGCGCTCGTTGAGCAGCTCGATGAACGCCTGCCGGATCGCCTGCTTGGTGCGTACTGCCATGTCACTCCACCCTTCCCGTGCGCCTCGCACACCATGTCTCCACCGCGCGCAGCAGCGGGACCAGCTCCTCGCCTGCCGCGGTCAGCGAATATTCCACGCGCGGCGGGATCTCCGCGAAAACGATGCGTTCCACCGCGCCGAGCTGCTCCAGCGCCCGCAGCTCCGCCACCAGCGTTTTCTGCGACATCCGCCCCATCTGTGAGCGGAGCACGCCGAAGCGCTTCGCGCCGTCCGACAAAGCAAACAGCAGCGAAACGGTCGCCGCGCCGCGATGGCCGAGCAGCGCGTCAAGCCGCTCGTCCGCCGCTCTCACAGAGGCTGTATTCCGCTCCAAAGTGATTCCCCCTCCCCATCGCTTTCCAAAACGGAAGCAATGGTATTTTTTTCGTTCTGCGGCATTATTATAGCGCTGCTTCCGTAATTTCCGCAAGAGAGCCGATTTGGGCAATTTTCGGCGAGTGCCCGGTTTTTGTGTGAAATGCGCCTGTTTGTCTATTTTTGTCCCTCTTTGCAAATGCTACCATGAGGGAACAAATGGCAAGCCCGCCGAACACGGCAAAATTTTGATCACAAACAGGACGCTGAAAGGAGCGCACGGAACCATGACCGTAACCGAAAAGCTCGCCCACGCCGCCGAACGCAAGGCGTTTGAGACGATGCTCGACTCACTCATCAGGAAAAGCCGGACGCAGGACGTCGGCAAGGTCGCCGACGACCTTGTCAGTATGGTGCAGAAGATCCACTCGAGCGTCTGGGAGCCGGAGACCTTTGCGATGCTGCACAAGATCGCAAACGACCCGAGCAGCAAGTGGGCGCACTATGCCGAGCGTCTGCTGCGCGAGTGCGACCCGTATCTTCTCCGGACCTTCCTGACGGCCGCCGCCTACGAGGGCGGCTTCCGCGGCTTCCAGCAGGCGCGGGCGAACTCCGAAAAATACGACTGCAACATCCCGTGGATCGTCCTCATGGACCCGACGAGCGCCTGCAATATGCGCTGCGCAGGCTGCTGGGCGGCGGAGTACGGCTACAAGCAGAACCTGACCTTCGAGGAGATGGACCGCGTGCTGACCGAGGGCGCAGCGCTCGGCACCCACGCCTGTCTCTTCACCGGCGGCGAGCCGCTCATGCGCAAGGCGGACATTTTCCGTCTGTGCGAAAAACACCGCGACATCGCCTTCCACGCCTTCACCAACGGCACGCTCATCGACCAGGCGTTCTGCGACGAGCTCAAGCGCGTGGGCAACTTCATCGTCTCGGTCAGCATCGAGGGCTTTGAGGACGCCAACGACGGCCGCCGCGGCGCGGGCCATTTTGAAAAGGCGCTCGCGGCGATGGACCTCATGCACAAAAACCGCATCCCGTTCGGCGTGTCCATCTGCTACACGAGCAAGAACTACCGGGTCGTCACGAGCGACGAGTTCCTTGACCTGCTCATCTCCAAGGGCTGCTACTTCGCGTGGTACTTCCACTATATGCCCGTCGGCATGGGTGCGGCGACCGACCTGCTGCTCACGCCCGAGCAGCGCGCCTATATGAAGGACCGCGTGCGCGAGATCCGCGGTCTCACCGGCGGCAAGGAGATCTTCGCCATCGACTTCCAGAACGACGGCGAGTTCACGAACGGCTGCATCGCCGGCGGCAAGCTCTACTGCCACATCAACGCCGCGGGCGACGTCGAGCCCTGCGTCTTCATCCACTACTCCGGCGCGAACATCCGCGAAAAGAGCTTTTTGGATTGCCTGCGCCAGCCTCTCTTCCTGGAGTACCGCAGGGGCCAGCCCTTCAACGATAACCTGCTGCGCCCCTGCCCGATGCTGGAAAACCCCGAGCGCCTGCCCGAGATGGTCAAGCGCGCCGGCGCACATTCCACCGACCTCGAGGCGCCCGAGAGCGCCGAGCACCTGTGCAATAAGTGCCATGCCTACGCCGCGTGCTGGAAGCCGGAGGCTGAAAAGCTCTGGGCCGAGGAGGGCCATGAGGTCTGAGCCCCCTTCCGATCAAGCGAAAAGAGCCGCTTCCGCAGCTCTTTTTTCAGCCTATTGAAAAGCCTCGCAGAGTTTCGCGCCCGCAGACGCGAAAGCGATATGATCCGTTTTCTGCCGCGACCTGCGCGTGGCAGAAAACACTTTGCGCGGAGTGAGCGTCGAATTGTCCGCTTTCAGCGGACAACCGAGGCGCAGAACGCAGCGAAGCCTTCTCGAAAAAGTGGTATTGCCACTTTTTCGACAGTACAAAAAGGGCGGGACGCCCAAAGCGCCCCGCCAAGGAGGAGACCGGTCTTCCTCAGACCAGCGCAGTCAAAAGCCAGACCAGTGCAATGCCGAGCGCGCCCGCCGCGCTCCAGAACACGGGCGAGCCGCACCGCAGCAGCGGCCGGCGCGTGCTGTGCGAGCGTGTATAGCTCCTGGCGACGCGGCACGCCTCGTCCACGAGCTGCTGCGCCGTCACGCCGTCCTTACTCAGCGCATCGTTGCGCACGATGAAAATTGCCTGCTCAAACAAATTGGTATCCGGTGATTCCACAACGATCACCCGTCGGGACGTACCCCTGACCATGGCGCATCACTCCTTGCCCACATAATTTTGACAAGGAAAGTATTCCCCCGCGCGGCCCCGCTTATACCTCCACCGCGCCGCCGTCCTTATCCCGATAGAGCGCCAGCACCGCGCAATCATCATCGCCGCCGCGGCGCTCACGGCCCGCGGCAAGAATCGCCGAGGCAAGCGCCTGCGGATCGTCGCCCTGAAATTTTTCCAGCAGCGCCATGAGCCAGCCGTCGTCGTTCACGTCGGCCACGCCGTCGCTGAGCATGACGAAAAAGGAGCCCTTCTCCAGCGTGAAGCCGGTCGTCTCCGGCCGGGTATCCGCGCTTTGCAGGCCCGCCGGCAGACAGGAGCCGGTGATGCGCCGCACCCGTGCGCCGCGCTTGACGTAGGACGGCGCCGCGCCGTACTTATAGACCTCCGCCGCGCCGTCGCGCAGCGAAAGCGTCAGAAGGTCGATGGTCGTAAAGCTCTCGGACACCTCGGCACGCAGCGTCAGGGCGCTGTTGAGCGTTTTGAGCGCGCCGGAGGTCTCCACGCCCGCCCGCAGAAAGCGCTCTAAGAGCCGCACCGCCAGCGCCGATTCGCGCCGCGCCTCCTCCCCGCAGCCCATGCCGTCGGAGAGCAGCAGGCAGAGCCGTCCGTCCTCGGTCTCGAAATGCGTCACGCTGTCGCCGCTGACATTCTCGCCCTCCTTGGGCCGCAGCGCCGCGCCCACGCGATAGGTCAGCAGCGTCTCCGCCGCCGTCGGCTGTGCCTCCAGCGTTTCCGCCGCGCCGCTGAGCAGCTCGGAGAGCTGGGCGTACTGCCCCGCCGCCTGCGCGCGCGTATCGGCAAGCCGCCCGCGGTACTGCCGCCGCAGCAGGAAGGCGCTCAGCTCGCTGTTGACCGCCGACAGAAAGCTCGGAAAGCGGATGCAGCGGTCCGTAAAATACGAGGGAAAGTCGCCGCCGCGCCCGCGCCCCTGCGTGAGCAGCGCGGGCGTCGCGTCGTTGAGCGCGTTGTAGGTCTTGGCATAGTCGCGCTCCCAGCAGATCGTGCGCAGCGAGCAGCCGCGGCACACGCGCTCCGCCGCGCGGTCGAAGATCATCGCGGGATTTTCGTCCTCCGCCTTCGGCGTGCGCATCAGGCTGTCGTACAGCTCGCGCAGCGCGAGCGCGGTCGCGCTCAGGCGGCGGCGCGCCGTAGAGCGCTCGGCCTCCTCCGTCTCCGCGGTATCCGCTTCCGGCTTCTCCGCCGCAAGCCGCTTGCCGCCGAACAGCCGGTTCGGCAGCACGAGGAAGAGGAGCGTCGCGCAAAGACCCTCGTAGAGCAGGATCAGGCCCTGCTCCGCGTCCAGCGGCAGAGAAAGCAGGAGGAGCGACACGCACCACAGCAGCGCCGCGCCCACGCGCCGTCCCCGGCGCTCCCTTCCCATCGAAAGCGCGCCGAAGCCGTAGACCGCTGCATGGAGGAAGCTCCCCGGCTGCGCCGTCAGATCCATGGCAAGCCCGATGCCGAGCGCCGCCGCCAGCGCCGTTCCGGCGCTGCGGTCGTAGGCGAGCAGCATCACGAGCAGCATCGCAAGGATACGCCCCGGTGCAAAGCCGTTTTCAAGCCGCAGCGCAGACGCCGCCATCAGCACGCCGGTGACGACCACCAGCAGCGCCGCCTGCCGCTGCTCCTCGTTCATCGTTTTCCCCTCAAGCACCGCGCGGGCGCACACCGCCGCCAGCACGGCAAGCGCAATGCTCAAAAGGCACAGCGCCGCCCGGTCCGCCCCCGCCTGCAGCAGATACACAAGCTCCACCGCAAGGTACATCAGCGCCGTCATCGCCGGCAGGAAGCGCCGCGAGCGATACCACCTCGTTTCGCAGAAGGCGTTGTTCGCCGTGTAGAGCAGCACCGCGACCGCCAGCGTGCGCAGCGCGTGGGAAAAGTCGAGGAACACCAGTGCTCCGGCCACACCGCCGAGCAGCGCGGCAAGGCCGCGCTTTCCGCTTCCCGCCGCGGCGACAAGCCCGAGGGCAAAGGGCGCATAGCCGCCGAAAAGCTGCGCGCCGCAGAGCACTGCGGTCAGCAGGAAGCAGGCGGCGCAGGGGGCCAGCGGCTCCCATCGTTCCAATTTTACGGCAAGCTCTCCACGCTTCAAGGCTTGTCCACCTCCCGGTCGTTTTTCCTCATTGTAGCGGAGAGGCGGCAAAAAGCGCGTCGGAAAAGCGCCGTGAAATAAGAAAAAAGAACGGAGAGAACTCCGTTCTTTTTTCTTATAGCAGCACCGCACAATTGCGTCTTCGCGCTTCGCCGGATCTTTTCCGCCAATTCTATGGTTTGATAAGCTTGAAATACATACAGTATTTCTGCGCTTTTCAAGCCTTGCCTTGACGAAAAATCTCTCGCCGAATCTGCTTGCCAAATTGTGCGGTGCCGCCTTATCATTTTTTCCGATGCTATTTATCGGTTTTTTCCGTGCTGTTCCGTCAGGGAAACGAGCGACGCCGCCTCGCGGATATTTTCGGCGATCCGGTCGTGCAGCTCCCGTGCGGAGGGAAACTTTTTCTCGGGCCGCAGGTAGGCGCAGAAATCGAGCCGCAGCTCCTGCCCGTAGAGGTCTCCGTCAAAGTCCACCAGATAGGTCTCCACCGTCACCCGGTTCGCGTCGCTGACCGTCGGGCGCACGCCGACGTTCGTCACGCCGACGCGCTGCGTGCCATCGGTAAGGTAAGCCCGCGTGGCGTATACGCCGCGCTTCGGGACGATGATGTGCGCGTCGGGCACAAGGTTTGCCGTCGGAAACAGGCGCTTTCTGCCGATGCCCTCGCCGTGGCGGACCGTGCCGCTCATGCGGTGCGGATGCCCGAGAAAGCACGCGGCGCGCTCCACCTCGCCCGCTTCGACGAGCGAGCGGATATAGGTCGAGCTGACGGTCACGCCGTCCAGCTCCACCTTGGGAATGATGTCGCAGCCAAGGCCGAGCGCACGGCATTTTTCGCGCAGCTTCTCCGGATCGCCCTGATTCTTGTAGCCGAAACGGAAATCGTGCCCCGCGACGAGGTGTACGGCGCGGTACTTCTTCACCAGCAGCTCGGTGATGAAGTCCTCCCACGGCATGGTCATCATCGCGCGGTCGAACGGCTCGACAAACACCGTGCCGATGCCGTAATACTCACGGATGATCTCCGCGCGCTCCGCCGCGCTCGTGAGCAGCGGCACAGGAACGCCGGTGACAAACTCCTTCGGCGAGCGGTCGAAGGTAAAGGCCGCGGGCGTGACGCCCAGCTCGCGGGCGCGCTCCGCCGTTTTTCGCAGCAGCGCGCCGTGGCCCAGATGTACCCCGTCAAAAAAGCCGAGGGCGATAACAGTTGCTTCACTCATGGTCGGTTTTCCTCAAAAGAAATTCTTGATGGCGTGCAGCTCGCCGCCCTCCGCGCGGGAGAGCGAGAGGAAGTTCCCCGCGCGGTCGTAAACGCGGTATTCCCCATCCGCAACGCCGCGCGCGGTGAAGGCGTTGCCGTTGTAGGCGCGCTTTTCCTGCGTCTCATTCTGCACGGTAAAGCGCGGGTAGGCGCGGAAATATTCGTCCAGCGGCAGGAGCAGTGCTTCGCGCTCCTCCTGCGCCCGTTCGAGCGTCACGGCCTCCTCAATGCGGAAGCCCGCTGCCATCGTGCGCCGCAGCGCCGCCATGCAGCCACCGCAGCCGAGCGCCTGTCCGAGATCGTGGCAGAGCGTGCGGATGTAGGTCCCCTTGGAGCACACCACGCGCAGGGTAAATTCGTCCGGTGCGGACTGCTCCAGCAGCTCCAGTTCGTAAACGGTGATGGCGCGCGGCTTGCGCTCCACGGTCTTGCCCTGCCGCGCAAGGGCGTAGAGCTTCTGCCCGTTGACCTTGAGCGCGGAGTACATCGGCGGGAGCTGCAAAAGCTCGCCGGTAAAGTGCTCCAGTGCCGCGCGCACCTCGTCCGCGCCGACGGTGACCGGATGCGTTTCCAGCACCGTGCCGATCGTGTCCTGCGTGTCGGTGACCGTGCCGAGCTTCAAAACGGCATAATATTCCTTTCGCCCGTTTTCGGCAAACTGCACCGCCTTGGTCGCGCGGCCCACGAACACGGGCAGGACGCCGGTCGCCATGGGGTCGAGCGTTCCCGCGTGACCGATGCGCTTTTCGCGCAGGATGCCGCGCAGCTTGGCGCACACGTCCATGCTCGTCCAGCCTGTCGGCTTGTCGATGATAAGAATGCCGTCCGGCATAGGCTGCGCCTCCTTTGCGCCAAGCATTCGGCGCGTTTGCGCCGTTCAAGCGTTTCGCCGCAAGGCGGAACTGCTCTTTACTCCTCCACCGCAGCCTGCACGGCGGCGAGGATCGCCGCCTTCGCGTCGGCAAGGGAGCCGTGGTACACGCAGCCGGAGGCCGCGCGGTGTCCGCCGCCGCCGAGGGCGGCGCAGGCCTTCGTCGCGTTGACGCGCGCGCCGGTGCGCACGCTGATCTTCCACGCGCCGTCCTTCGTCTCCTTCATTGTGATGGAGCAGTCGGTACCCTCTACCACGCCGCCGAGGGCGGAGACATCGTCCATGTCCGCCTCGGTGAGCGAGAGTCTTTCCGCAAGGCTCAGCGGCAGCGTGACGACGACCACGCGCCCCTCGTCGTAAAACTCCATCGTACGCAGCAGCTCCGCCTCCAGCGCAAGCCGCTTCTTCGTTTTGGTGCGAAAGTGGCGCTTGTTCGCCGCGCGGTAGTCAATACCCGTCTCCATCAGCGCGGCAGCCACGCGGTGCGTGTTCGCCGTCACGTTGGAGTAGACGAAGCAGCCTGTGTCCGTACTGACCGCGACGTAGAGCGGCAGGGCGACGGCAGGTGTGAGCTGTCCCAGCTCGACCGCCAATTCGTAGAGAATTTCGCCGCAGGCGGCACACTCCGGGTGGACGCAGCTTTCCTTTCCGAAGCCCTCATAGCTCGGATGGTGGTCGATGGCAAGATCGACCCTGTTCTTAAAGCGCTCCGCATTGTCGGGGAACAGCCCCAGCGCCGCGAGATCGACGGAGACGACCGTTTCATAGCGGTAGTCCTCCGCCGCCCAGTAGGGCGCGACGTAATCGGCATAGAGGCTCGTGACCTCGGCGTTCGGCAGCAGCGCCGCCGTTTTGCCCATTTGCCGCAGCATGGCACACAGCGCTGCGGCGCAGCCGAGCGTGTCGCCGTCGGGGCGGCGGTGGGTCAGAATCAGGTAGCTGTCATGCGCGCGCAGAAAGGCGGCGACCTCCTTGACCGTCATTCTTCCTCACCGTCCAGTACAATATGCTCGTTTGCGGGGTTCGCGGGCTTGACCTTCGTCGGGTCGCGCAGCATTTCCAGAATGTGCGCGCCGTACTCGATGGAATCGTCCGCCGTAAATTGCAGCTCCGGCGTGTAGCGCAGGCTCATCGCCATACCCAGCTCGCGGCGCAGATAGCCCGCCGCGGACTTCAGGCCGCGGATCACGTCCTTCTCCTGCGTTTTATCCAGCACGCTCACAAACACGCGGCAGTAGCGCAGATCGGTGGTGGTGTCAACGTGCGTGATGGTGACCATGCCGCCCTGCACGCGCGGGTCCTTGAGGGTGCGGAACAGAGAGCTCAGCTCGCGCTGGATCTCCTCGTTGATGCGCCCGATGCGGTTGCTTGCCATAAAAATGACCTCCTTTGAGAAAGGTGAGGACGGGCGACCGCCCGCCCTCACCTAAGGCTTCGCAGAATTGCGCCGCGCACGGCGCAAAAATTGTGATCGTTTTTCTGACGACATGCGCGTCAGAAAAACACTGCTCAGGGTGCAAGCGTGCGAGCACAGCGCGTGCGCCGCAGCACCCTGCATCCTGCTCAAAAATACGCGATGCGTATTTTTGAAAATATCTTACTGTTCGATTTGCTCCATGACGTAGGCCTCGACCACGTCGCCCTCCTTGATGTCGTTGAACTTCTCGAAGTTCAGGCCGCACTCGTAGCCGGAGGCGACCTCCTTGACGGCGTCCTTGAAGCGCTGGAGGGAGGCGAGATGACCCTCGTGGATGACGATGCCGTCGCGCACGATGCGCGCCTCGCAGGAGCGCTGGATCTTGCCGTCGGTGACGTAGCAGCCGGCGACGGTGCCGACGTTGGACACCTTGAAGGTCTGGCGGATCTCGGCGTGGCCGATGACGTTCTCGCGGAACTTGGGCGCGAGCATACCCTTCATGGCCGCCTCGATCTCGTTGATGGCGTCGTAGATGACGCGGTACATCCGCATATCGACGTGGGCGCGGGCCGCGCTGTCGCGGGCCGCCGCGTCGGGACGGACGTTGAAGCCGACGATGATGGCGTTCGAGGTGGAAGCGAGCATGACGTCGCTCTCGTTGATCGCGCCGACCGCGCCGTGGATGACGCGCACGCGGACCTCGTCGTTGGAAATCTTCTCCAGCGAGGCCTTGACCGCCTCGACGCTGCCCTGCACGTCCGCCTTGACGATGATGTTCAGGTTCTTCATCTCGCCCGCCTGGATCTGGCTGAAGAGGTCCTCCAGCGAGACCTTGGAGATGGGCTCGTTGGCCTTGGCCTTTTCCTCCGCCTTGCGCTGCTCGACCAGCTCGCGCGCCAGGCGCTCGTCGGCGACGGCGTTGAAGTTCGCGCCCGCGCCCGGCACCTCGCCGAGGCCCGTGATCTCCACGGGAACGGACGGGCCCGCGCTCGTGAGCTTCTGGCCCTTATCGTTGGTCATCATACGCACACGGCCGACCGCCGTGCCCGCGATGATGATATCGCCCTGATGGAGCGTACCGTTCTGCACGAGGAGCGTCGCGATGGGGCCGCGGCCCTTGTCAAGGCGCGCCTCGATGACGGCGCCGCTGGCGGCGCGGTTCGGGTTGGCCTTGAGCTCGCCGACCTCGGCGGTCAGCGCGACCATCTCGAGCAGATTATCCACGCCCATACCGGTCTTGGCAGAGATCGGGCAGACGATGGTGTCGCCGCCCCAGTCCTCAGCCAGCAGGTCGTACTTCGTGAGCTGCTCCTTGATGCGCTCGGGGTTCGCGTCCGGCTTATCCATCTTGTTGATCGCCACGATGATGGGGATGCCGGCGGCCTTGGCATGGTTGATGGATTCGACCGTCTGCGGCTTGATGCCGTCCTCGGCGGCGACGACGAGGATGGCGATATCCGTGATCATCGCGCCGCGGGCACGCATGGAGGTGAACGCCTCATGGCCCGGGGTATCGAGGAAGGTGATGGGCTTGCCCTTGATCTGCACCTGATAGGCGCCGATGTGCTGCGTGATGCCGCCGGCCTCGCCGGAGGCGACGTGCGCGTTGCGGATATAGTCGAGCAGGCTCGTCTTGCCGTGGTCGACGTGGCCCATGACGACCACGACGGGGGCGCGGGGCTTGAGCTCGTCGGCGGTATCCTCATGGTCGTCGATGAGCTTCTCCTCGATGGTGACGACGACCTCCTTCTCGACCTTGCAGCCGAGCTCCTCGGCGACAAAGGACGCGGTATCAAAGTCGATCATCTGGGAAAGCGACGCCATGACGCCGTTCTTCATCAGGCACTTGACGACCTCCGCGCCGGTCTTCTTCATGCGGCTCGCCAGCTCGCCGACGGAGATCTCGTCGGGGATCTTGACGGTCAGCGGGGTCTTCTTGGCGATCTCGAGCTGGAGGCGGCGCATCTTCTCGGCCTCCTCCTGGCGGCGCTTGTTGGAGAAGGTCGGCGCGCCCCTGCCGTTTTTCTTGTTCGCGGCGCTGCGGAACTTCTCCTTGCCGGCGCTCAGGTTGTCGCGGCGTCCGCCGCCGGCGCTGCTGCGCTCGGCCATGTCCTGCAGCTTCTCATCATACTTGTCGAGGTTGACGTTGGTGGACTTGCGGGTATCCACGATCTTCTTTTCCGGCACGCGGGTGGTCGGCTGCTGCGTGGCGGTGGACTTGCCCGGCGCGGTCTGCCCCGCGGCGGGAGCCGCCTTGGGCGCGGCTGTCTGCGGAGCCGCCGTCTTCGCGACGTCCGGCTGTGCGTTCGCCGCCGGAGCGGGCGCGGCCTTGGGCGCGCTCGCAGCCGGAGCGGGAGCCGCCTTCGGCTCCTCCTTCTTTTCCGTGTAGGTCTCGGCAAAGATCGTCTCGATCTTCACCTGATGGTGCAGCGTCAGATAGTCGAATACGATCGACAGCTCACGGTCGCTCAGCACTTGGGAGTGACCCTTGGGGGCCTCCGTGTAGTCCTTCAAGATGGCAATGATATCCTTCGACTGCATACCGAAGTCCTTTGCCAGACTGCTTACCTTGTTCTTGTTCTCCGTAATAGCCAATATAACACCTCCAAATGTGATGGGACCGAATTACTGCTTCTCTTTTTTCGCGTTGCCCTTGCCGCGCTTGACCGGACGGGAATCCGCGTAGCGCGCTCTTGCCGCCGCCTTGACGGCGCTGCGCTTACGCTCCTCGCGGCTCGGCTTCTTCGCGTCGCCGCGGCTCTGCGCGCCGGTCGGTCGCTTTCCGCCCGCTCCCGCGGCAGCCCGCAGCGCGGGACGCTTTTCCGTCCGCTTCGGCTCCGCTTCGCCTGCTTCCGCCGTTTTTTTCGCCGGACGCTTCTTGCCGGTGCGGACGTTCTTTTCATGCGCCTCGGCCTCCCTGCGCCGCTCGGCGGCGCGTTGGGCCTTGACCGCGAGCTTTTCCGCCGTTTCGGCAAAGCGCTCGTCGCCCTCGGCGAGCTTCCCGGCGATGGCCTCGGCAAAGCCGATGTCCGTGACCGCCAGCATCGCGCAGCTCGAACGGCCGACCGCGCGGCCAAGCGCGTCCTTATCCGCTCCGATGCGGCACCAGAGGCACTGTCCCGCGTCGGCAAAGTGCCGCACGCGGCGCACGCTGTTTTCCGCGGCGTCGGCGGCGACCAGAATGAGCCGCGCATCGCGCGCCCGCGCCGCCGCGCCGGTCGGCTCCTCGCCGACGGCCAGCCGGCCCGCCTTTTGGGCAAGGCCGATGAGATTCAAAAGCTTATCCACCGCTCACCATCTCCCTTTCCAGCTCGTCGTAAAGCTCCGGCGTGATGGCGGTCTCCAGCGCCCGCTCCAGCGCGCGGGACTTTCTCGCCCACTTCAGGCACTCGAGGTCGGGACATAGGTACGCGCCGCGCCCCGGCTTTTTGCCCTTGAAGTCCAGCGAGATCCCGCCCTCGGGCGAGCGGACCACGCGGATCAGCTCACGCTTCTCCTTCCTCTCGCGGCAGCCCACACATTGGCGCTGCGGGAGCTTTTTCACTTTCTGCACGGGACTGCCTCCCCTCCGAATTACTCCTCGTCCTTGTAGGACTTGGGCTTGATGTCGATCTTATAGCCGACCAGACGCGCCGCGAGGCGGGCGTTCTGCCCCTCCTTGCCGATGGCAAGAGAGAGCTGGTCGTCCGGCACGATGACGCGGCAGGCCTTGCTGCCGTCCTCTGCCATGCGGACCTCGACCACGTCGGCGGGCGCGAGCGCCGCGGCGATGTACTCCGCAGGGTCGTCGCTGTACTTGATGATGTCGATCTTCTCGCCGCGCAGCTCCTCCACGATGTTGTTCACGCGCTGGCCGCGGGGACCGACGCAGGCGCCGATGGGATCGACGTTGGCGTCGTTGCTCCACACCGCCATCTTCGTGCGGCTGCCCGCCTCGCGCGCGATGGAGCGGATCTCCACCGTGCCGTCATAAATTTCGGGGACCTCCAGCTCAAAGAGGCGCTTGACCAAGCCCGGATGCGTGCGGGAGATGACGACCTGCGGGCCGCGGGACTGGCGGCGCACGTCCACCAGATAGACCTTGATGCGCTGGCCCTCGACGAGCGTTTCGCCCTTGACCTGCTCGCCGGCGGTCAAGATGGCGTCGGTCGCCTCCGCGCCCGTGCCGATGCGCAGGGCGACGCTGCCGTTGCGCGGGTCGATGCGGGTGACGACGCCGGTGAGGATCTCATGCTGCTTGGAGTTGTACTCCTCATAGACCATGCCGCTCTCGGCCTCGCGCAGGCCCTGGATGATGACCTGCTTGCCGTTGCCGGCGGCGATGCGGCCGAACTCGACGTTATCGACCGGAAGATTGACGATGCTGCCCACCTCGTACTTGGCGGAGAGCTTCTTCGCGTCCTCGAGGGACATCTGTGTGCCGGGGTTCTCGACCTCTTCGACAACCTCCTTCTGCACATACATCTTCAGATCGCGCTTTGCCTCGTCCACGTCCACGATCACGTTCTCCACGCCCTCGTGGTCGCGCTTGTAGGCGGTGGTGAGCGCCTGCACGATCTTATCCATCATAAAGGTCTGGGAAATGCCGCGCTCCTTTTCGAGCATCGCAAGAGCGGCAAAGATTTCATCGCATTTCATGGAAATAAGCTCCTTATTATTTATGATAAAGTGGTGGTGGTCAGAAGTCGCAGCGGAGACGCACGAGCGCGATCTCCGGCTTTTCAAAGCGCAGCGTTTCGCTGCCGACGGTCAGGCTCACAGCGCCGTCGTCATAGCCCGCGAGCACGCCGGAAAACTCCTTGCGCCCGTCGCGCGGCTTGTAGGTCTTGAGCAGCACGTCCGCGCCCATGAACTGTTCAAAGTCCGCGGGACGCTTGAGCGGGCGCTCGGCTCCCGCGGAGCCGACCTCAAAGACATAGCTCCCCTCGATGGGGTCCGCCTCGTCGAGCAGGTCGCTCACAACGCGCGAGATGGCCTCGCAGTCCAGAATGTCCACGCCGCCCTGCTTGTCGATCAAAAGGCGCAGGTACCACTGCCCTGCCTCGCGGACATACTCCACGTCCCACAGGGTGCAGCCGTGCTCCTCCACAACGGGGCGGGCGAGCTCCGCGACGATCTCCGTTACCTTTTTCATAGCTCCCTCACTTTCGTGTGCAAAAGTGTTTGTTCAAGGCAAAAATTGCAAAAGAAAGAGCGGACCGAAAGTCCACTCTGCCTGACTGACTGAAATAACATAAGCATATTACCATAGCTTTATGCCGATTGCAAGCCTTTTATTGCCACGGTGGCTCATTTTTTATGAAAAAACTGCCGTTTTGCCGAAAAAAAGAGGCGTCCGATCGGACGCCCCTTCAAATTCGGGTCAGGATAGATAGTTCAGCGGGTTATAATAGGTGCCGTTGTACATGATGCCGAAGTGGCAGTGGACGCCGCTGGTGACGCCGCTGCGGCCGGCCTTGGCGACCTGCTGGCCCTTGTACACTGTCTGTCCCGCGGAAACGAGCAGCGAGGAATTGTGCTCATAATAGGTTTTAAAGCCGTTCTGATGGTCAATAATGACCACATAGCCCATCGCGCCCTTGTAGCCCGAGAAGCTGACCACGCCGCCGTCCGCCGCGTAGATGGGCGTACCGTAGGACACCGAAATATCAATGCCCCTATGGTTGGTGGACGCGCCGCGGATGCCGGTGTTGCGGTAGCCGAAGTAGGAGGTGATGCGGCCGCTCGTCGGCCAGCGGAAGCTGCCGGTGGGATACCAGCTCGGGCGCGCCTTGGTGCCCTGCGCGCGCTGCTCGGTGACCGGCTCGGTGAGCGTGACGCTGGAGATGACGGTGCGCTCGGTCTCCTCGCCGTTGACATAGGTGACGTCCGCCACGACGTCCGCCGTGCCGTAGACGCCCTTGGAGAGGACCTTGTAGTCGCCCTTGTACATGGTCGCGTCGTCGGTGTAGGTGATGTCGTACTGGATATCCTCGACGTAGTTCTGCCGCTCGGTGACCATAACGGTCAGATACGGCACGGCGTTGGAGAGCGTCAGCTCATCGCCGATCTGCAGGCGGTTGATGTCGAAGTCGGGGTTGATGGCCAGCAGCTCCTTGGTCGTCATGCCGTGGCTGTTGGCGATGCCGCTCCAGGTGTCGCCCTTGACGACCGTGTAGGTCACCTCACCCTCCTTCGTGGAGTTGAGGATCTCGGCGATCTGGCCGAGGTTCATAATGCTTTCGGTCGGGACGTAGCCCTTGACGATGCGGACGTCCTCGACAAAGTCAACGGTCAGCGTATCCTCGGAGATATAGCTCTCCTTGAGCTGGTCGAGCAGGCCCTCCAGCGCGCCCTCATACTGCGTCGAGCCGATCAGCTCGTCGTTGATGTAGAGGGAGTAGCCCTGTGTGACAAGGCCCATCTCGTCGGTCAGCTCCTCCTCCA
>ERZ773224.1808-NODE-1808-length-24559-cov-3.868511_pt1 | contig 24559 bp, 18 predicted proteins | sample MGYA00580526_ERZ773224 | MGnify/ENA primary metagenome ERZ773224 (study PRJEB29015, sample SAMEA2737743) | human gut metagenome | biome: human gut; feature: human-associated habitat; material: faeces | place: China | collected 2012 ... | reverse complement strand
GTTTCTTCCGAAGCAAAAAAGGATTTACAGTCGTTCAAAATGAGATAACCAGAGATGTGAATATTTCTTTGAAAGCAAAAGGACTATATCTTGTCATACAGGCATATATCTCCATGCCGGATAAGAAATGGACAAAAGAGGATTTCAGAAATCTGACCAAAGAAGGAAAAAAGGCATTTGACAGTGCATGGAAAGAATTGAAGGATTTTGGATATTTAAAGGTTCATTTCATGCCGGATAATGGCAAGTGGAAGACCGAGTATGAATTGCTGGATGAACCGGATTTGGGTCCTCATACGTTATACCATAATAGTGAAGGAGAGGTTTCCAGTGATAATCTGACACGTGCAGAAAAGAAACGTCAAACGCAAACGGTTACGGATGAACATTCATCTTTTCAAGCAGATAATGCGGATGAAGATACAGAAATTGGCGATTCTGACCGTTACCCCCTTTTTGGTACTAACGGTAATTCTGACCGTTACCCCCCTTTCGGTAGCAACGGTAACGGTAGTAACGCTTACGGTAGCAACGCAAACGGGGGTAACAATAATAAAGACTATAATATAAAACCTGATTTAAAACCTAATATAATAAATCCTAATCCTAATCAATATCAAGAAGAGGATGCGAGGGGAGAAGAGTATCCCATGGAGTTTATTGAACATCATTACGATCTGGATGAAGAGTTTGTGTCTTTGTATCAGGAAAGGCAGATAAACACGATGAAGGATGTCCTTTATGATGCTTTGAATACCCAAAAGCCTGTCATTCGTGTGATGGGTGAAGACAAACCGGCAGCTGTTGTGAAGTCCAGACTTTTGAAATTGGACAGGCTTGATATTGATTATGCCATAGAACAGTATAATAAGCAGGTGACAAAAGTAAGAAATCATAAGGCATATATGCTTACGGTTCTATATCAGGCAAAAGCACAATGTGATTTGGATATTAGTAATCAGGTCATGTACGATTTTTATGGAGCCGGTCAACTGGAAGATGTAGGAGGTGATGACAATGGGGAAGAAGAGCGAATGTATTCGGGTCCCGATACTGCTTCGTATGGATAATCCAAGACACCAGTTGGTTTACAACATTTTGGAGAATGTAGACAACAAAAGTGCTTACATACGTGAGGCGGTGATTTATTATTATCGACATAATGGAATTTCGATGAAGTCAGATGACATTCTGGATGATATTCGAAATGTGATACAGGAATGCAAGGAGGAACTTTTAATCGAACTGGAAAAACGTTTGGAAAGTCATTGATTAAAAAATGTTTTAGAAAACTACAAAATACGATATAATCGAATTGCTAGGAATGACTAGCGTACAGCGAAAGGCGTGTGATTTTTATGAAAAGAATAATTGTGAAAATAAGTATTGTGTTACTTTTAATGCTGACAATGGCTGGTAGCAAGGAGACAGAGGTTTCTGCCAAGATTAAGACAAAGAAGATTACCATTGATCTTCGTGGTGGAAATACGGCAATTAGAGAACCGGAAATTGTCAGAAAAGCCAAAGTGGTAAAAGTGAAAAGCAGTAAGAAATCTGTAGTGAAAGTAAAATTCAAAAAGAGAAAGAAAGAGATTTGCTTCAAGGCAAAGAAGAAAGGAAGTGCATTGATTACTGTTTCTTGCAAAATGAAAAATGGCAAGACGAAAAAAATGAGGTACAAGGTCAAAGTAATAAAAACGAAAGCACCCACTGATTTGGAACGAAGCAAAAAGGCATTCGCAATTCAGAACCAGTATCGGAAAGCCAAAGGTGTTAAGGAACTTCAATGGTCCGATGAGATTTATGAGTTCTGCCGATACCGCTTGAAAACCAGTGGATATGATAATCATGCCAATCTGGGAAGAGATATGAACTCTTACTTTGGGGCATTTGCAGGATGCAGAGATTTGTTTTTCTCAGAGAATCTGACAACGGGGTGTTCAGCAGGAGATGCAATGGAATCATGGAAAAAGAGTCAGGGGCATTATAGAAACCTACTGGCAGAACGACATGTGTGTGGGGCGATTGCCTGTTATAAAGATATGTGGATTGCAATCTTTTATGATAAAGATAAAACTGATTTCATAAACTGGAAATCCTATCAGATAAAAAGGATGACCATAAAACGATATGATAACGGCTCGGGGGCTTATATTGAGGGTTCCGGATTTGCCTATTATGAAGAATCAAAGAAGGATACAACTTTGAAAATGGATAAGATTTCATTGTCAAGTGGAAAGGTTGTTTATCTGGAAATTGGAAAAAGTTATGTGTTTTATGAGCGCATTGTACCGGATGGATATGAGAAAGCAAAGACTGTTCATATAACGGTTGAAGAAAATGGGAGCAATGAGATTGTCTTGAGCAATTAAATAGTATATAGATATAGGGAAAAGTCCTTTAGTGAGTAAAAAACTAAAGGGCTTTTTTATGTATACGAAATCGGGTAGGAGTCATCCTACTCGATTTACAAGCGTTTGGACAAAATGTCCAAACGTGGTGATGTTGTCAGAGAAAGGAGAACTGTATGAATGAACTCGAACGTGCTCCACCGAAGCGAAGAGGGGCGAAGTAATCTAACAAAAACAGAAAAGAGGTAAAGAAGAGTGAAAAAGAAAGTAAGAAGAATTATATCGGCAGTTTTAGCAGTGGTCATGTTATGCGGAATCATTCCGGCTAATGCTACGGTATCAAAAGCAGCAACAACAGCCAATGTCAGCTTGTCCTCGTTGGGACGAAAAGGAACCGTATCTTTTGGCTCCAAATCAAAATCAGGGACATGGTGGAAGATGCGTTTGGGTTCAAAAGAGGCGTTCTGCTTAAGCCTTGGACACACCTGCCATTCGGGAAATACTTATGCAGCAGAAAACAGTTATAAATGGGATCAGGATACGGGCGGTGAAAAGCATGGGTATTATGCGAAAATTATCCGTTGGTATGTGCTAAACGGGAAACGTACGCAAAAAAGTTTTGTGATGAGTCAGGCGTTGATATGGTCGGTTTCCGAGGGGCGTAATTCCGAAGCACAGTTAAAGGATGTGATTAAACAGGTAAGGGAGAAAACTGGCACATATAGTTCTAAGACGGTCAACGAATTATACAATTCCATCTTTGAACCAAGTGGAAACTGGGAAGCCTCGGCAACCATCTGGCAAAAGACCGGAAACAGTAAAGGGTATCAGAAGTTGATTACGGTTGATGCGGAAAAGCTACCACAAATATATACACCTACTACATTGACCGATACAACTTATTATCGTCAGAGAATTACGGTTAAGAAAAAAGACGAGGATGGAAATGGACTGGGAGGCATTCAGTTTACCTTAGATGCAGATAATCTGGATGATTTGTATTCTTTTTCCGTGTCAGATAGAGATGGTGTGGAAAGCAATAGTGCCGATGATGATAATGAAACATCCTTTAGTCTTACCGGATATACAAGAGATTCCGGAAGATTGGCATATCGCATGACATATCGTTTGCAGACGATGGATTACTATTATTATACGGATAGTGATTTGGCAGATATGGATAGTGATGCGAAAAAAGCTGCTAAGAAGTTTTTGACGGATGATTTGGAACTGGATGAAGGGATTGATTTTCCATCTGATTTGACTAAGGCATCTGCACAGAAAATGGCAGCACAAGAAATCAAGGATTTGATGGATAACATTTCTAACACCTATACTTTGACAGAAAACAACACCGGAGAGAATAAGCATCTGATTGTGGACCCGACATATGCGAAAGGCGTAAAAATTACGTTGGACAAAGATGACAGTTGGCAAAAAGATTCCAGTGGTGCATGGCCGGAGAGCGACGATGAGATTCCATCCGATTATGAGAAGGCTTACATTACCGGGGTGACGAATCACTACAAAAAGGCTTCCATCAATGTGATTAAGGCAGATAAGTACAGTGCGGACAAAAAGGCACATGGAGATGCTTCTTTAGAAGGAGCACAGTTCCAGTTATATGCAGATAGTGCTTGTACAACAAAGGCTACTGTATACAACGCAAATGGAGCAAAAATGACTGCCGGAGTCTATACGATTCAAAATGGAAAAGTGACTACGGATTACCTTCGCAGTGGTGTGACCTACTATCTGAAGGAGATTAAGGCACCTGTTGGGTACAATTTGTCTACGGAAGTGATACCGATTATGGCAGATGCTTCCGGTAAGACAGTGGAATATACCAGCGAGATTTCTAATGCGGAATATGGAAATAATCCAATACTTGGAAAGGTAGCTATTCAGAAATACTATTCGGATGGGGAAACCGGATTGTTAGACCCGGAGGCGAATACCACATTTCAGGTTTATTTAAAGAGTAAAGGCAGCTACGAGACTTGTACGGATTACGAACGTGCCATTATCAAGACAGATAGTAATGGCTACGCAGTTACCAGCAATCTCTATTATGGTACTTATGTTGTTCATCAGGTGGATTCGGGAGATGTCGATGCTATCCATGTGGATGATTTCGATGTGGAAGTAACCGAGAATGGGAAGGTCTATACCTATCCATTGAACAATAAGTTGTTTAAGGCGTATCTCAAAATACTGAAAAAGGATAAATAGACCGAAAAGCAAGTATTGAAACCGAGAACTGCTTACAAGATTTATCGGGTAACAGACGATGGTGAGAAATTGGTGAGTCAGAGTTACAGCAATGGAAACCAGATAAAGACCATTGATACCTTTATAACTGATGAATCCGGAGAAATCATCACGGTCAAGCCGCTTCGTTCTGCAAAATACCGAATCTATGAAGTGGATTCGGCAAACGGACTTCATATTGTAAAAAAGTTCATTGAAGTGGTAATTAACAGTAAAGCAGATAATTATGAGTCCTATGTGGACGAGGATGGATATACACATGCCATTATTACGGTGACTTATACCAACGAGGAAACCTATGGAAAACTGGCAATTTCAAAAAACGGACAGATGCTGATGGGATGGAATTCCGAGAAAAGGGAATTTATCTATGAGGATCGCTCTCTGAAAGGAGCAGAATTTGAAATCTATGCCGACGGGGATATTGTGACGCAGGATAACCAGGGTGATACATGGTTTAAGGATGGAGAAAAGGTGGCAACAATAACCACAGGTGAAAAGGCGGAGTTTACATGGGAGAATGGACAAGACGAATTTGTACTGAACTCCACAGAGGGTACCGATAAATCGGGAAGTTTGAATCTTCGCAATGAACTGGCAAGACCACAGATTTCTCTCATAAAAGAAGATGCGGATACGAAGGAAACAGTAAGCGGAGCTGCTTTCTCCTTGTGTACAGCGCAGGATATTTACAATGTGGACGGAGAAAAGATTGTAGAAGCAGGAACGGAACTTACCACCTTGACAACCGGTGAGGATGGAACTGCCATCTGTGATATGATGTTACCGTTGCAGGATGAAAATTATGTGGTATCGGGAAGCGCAGTAAGTGGTCCTGCCGTTTCTGTAGAAGGTGCAGCGGTGGAGACAGGCAATTCAGAAAATTCAATTTCTCAGGCATTAAATTCTGGGATGTACTATCTGAAGGAGATTTCCGTTTCAGACAGTTATTATTTGGATGAAGAGCCGATTACAGTTCAGTTGTGTTATAAGGATGCAGTTACCCCAGTGATTTATGTGAACTGCCGGAAGGAGAATAAGCAGACTACAAATGAGATTGACAAGTTGTCAGTGGCAGATTCCAGTGAGATTGCAGGATGTAATCTGGTGATCACAGATGCAGAAGGAAATGAAATCATTTCTTGGACTTCAGGAGATAAGGATTCGGTCAAAGTATCGGTCACAGAGAAGGATGGATACTGTAATCTGAAATATTCTTTTGATGAGAAGGGAAATCTTCATGTCGGAGGATTGCTTCATGATAAGGACTATACATTGACAGAAACCCGCCCGGCAGATGGATATGTAACAGCGGATGCTATTGTATATCAAATAAGGCAGAAAAAGGCGGAGGATGGCAGCGTAAGTTCTGTGGTAAGTATTAAGCAGGAAGATGGAACTTATGTGGACCAGGCAGATGATAAAACAGTTATGGTGGATGAACAGACTCATATCCAACTTTTGAAACTAGACAAGAAAAGTGGTCAGGCTCTTGGCGGTGCCAAGTTCGTGGTAACGGATTCCGATGGAAAAGAAGTTATGAAGTTTGTGACAAAGGACGAGGCATACGACATTACCAGTAAACTGGTTGTAGGTGAATCTTACACCTTTACTGAAGTTTCTGCTCCATCCGGTTATCAACTGGCAGAACCGGTCAAGATAACGATTAAAGATACCAGTAAGGTGCAGACGGTCACTGTAAAAGATGCACCGATTCCTGACGTGCCGGATACACCACAGACAGGAGGAACACTTCCGGTACTTCCTCTTGCAGCAGGTTTTCTCGGAGTGGCAGCTGCGGCGCTTATGGTGTGGCGGAAAAGAGGATTGGTAAAGAAGAAATAAGAAACGTGTTGCAGAGTAAATGAAGATTTGGTATAATTTTAGTGTGGGGAGCAATGAGAGTTGTTCCCTACAAATCGTTGTTTGGCGATTTGGTAAATCCCAATAAATTAATTTTATAGGGAACAGAAAATTTGAAGTTGGCGGAGGTATATACAATGAGATATTCATGGCTTGATGACTACTTGATGGACAAGCCTGCGGTCACAAAAGATTTTAAGATAGAGTGGAACTGGATTCGTTATTTTATAGGCGGAAAAATGTTTGCAGCCGTGCTATTGGACAAGGAAAGTAAACCATACTACATAAATTTGAAGTTGGAACCTTTGGAGGGAGATTTTTGGCGTACACAATATGAAGATATTGTGCCAGGATACTACTCAAACAAACAGCATTGGAATTCAATTAAACCGGATGGCACTGTGCCAGATGAGTTATTAAAGGAGTTGTTGGATAAATCTTATGAATTGGTTTTCCGTGGTTTGAGTAAAAAGAAACAACAGGAAACATTAATTACAACTTATTGTGGACTGGACTGTACAGGCTGTGAATGGAGAGAGCCTTGCAACTGTAATGGGTGTGTATCTTCAAAGGGATTTCCATTTCACTGCAAAGAGAAAGCTTGTCCTATAGCTAGCTGTGCCATAAATAGAGACATTATATTTTGTGGAATGTGCAAAGATTTTCCATGTCAGTTGCTGATAGATTATTCCTGCGACAAAGAACACGGAGATACTCCAAGTGGAGCACGAATTGAAGCGTGTCGACTGATAAAATCCTTGCTGAAAAAGTAGTTTGTAAAATTTGAATTTGTCGATTTGTAAACTTCCAATTTTTCCAATCAACTGCTCACGCGGTGAAGAAATGAATGTATTTGAGAACAAATGAAATGAGGTATAGGTAATATGGTTGAATTAAGGAAGCTATCGCCAGATGATGGAAACGATATATATGAGCTTTTGCAACTAATTCCTAAAGATGAAAATGGCTTGATTAATAAAGCGAATGGTTTGTCTTTTGAGGAATATAAGCAATGGCTTATTAACAAACAGATAGAATCTGAACAAAAAGGCCTTGTGGATGGATGGAAGGTTCCTTCAACTACATACTGGCTTTATGTTGATAATGTGCCTGTTGGTTTTGGTAGTATTCGAGAATTTCTGACAGATGCATTACGAGTAGCCGGTGGAAATATAGGTTATGGAATAGCAAAACCATATCGGGGAAAAGGATATGGAAAAGAATTATTGAAGCTTTTACTTGAAAAAGCGAATGAATCCGGTATTGATAAAGTACTTATTACAATACATAAAGAAAATGTTGCATCAAGAGCAGTTGCAGAAGTAAACGGCGCTATATTAGAAAAAGAGACAGAAGAAAGGGCATATTATTGGATAGAAAGCGAAAGATAAAAGAAGACATAATAGCAAGTGGGGAAGAAAAATGATTGTAAACTTAAAGGATACTTTTAACAATGTCGTAACAATGTATGATGCTGCAAGACCAACATATCCATTAGAGTTATTGAATGATATAAAGGACTTCGCAGAAAAGTCTTTTTTTACTAGAGGATTAGAGATCGGAGCGGGCACAGGTCAAGCAACAGATTTGTTTATCAAGGTCATAAATGACCTTGATATCGTTGAAGTTGGGGATAAGCAAGTAGATTATTTAATGGAAAAATATAAAAGTGAGAATGTAAATACATATAAGGCGTATTTTGAAGATTTCAAGTCAAACAAGAAATATGATTTGATTTTTTCTGCAACAGCATTTCACTGGGTAGATGCTACTGTCGGATATCCTAAAGTATGGGACATGCTAAATGATAGTGGAGTTCTAGCGGTATTTTGGCATATGTCATCAGTTACATTACATGATACTGGCATTTTTGTTGGGTTAAATGAGATTAAAAAGAAATACTTACCAGAAGAATCTTTAGGATTCGATAAAGAAGGTATTGAGGGAGTTAGACAAAAAAGGATATCTCAAATCCAGTCTGGAAATTACTTTGGTATTCCTGTAATCAAAGAATATAGATGGATTGATACTTATGATGCTGACAGATATTCTTTGCTTTTAGAATCATATTCAAGCACACAAACCCTTGATGAAGAGCATAAAAAATTATATTTATCGGAAGTAAGAGATTACATAAACAGTAATGGTGGAGTGGTTGAAATGCCACAGCATGTAATGCTGTATCTGGTGAAAAAAGAATAATGGACAAATTCCAGTCTTGTGGAGAGATTGAAAGCAACAGAAGATTTTCAGTTTGTGAGGGAGAAGGTAAGCAGTACAAGTTGAGAAAATAGAACAATCGATGTTCTATGAATAGAACACCTTCCAACTATTTTCATTGGCATTATAAAAAAGCTGAATCCGTTTCAGCGTGTTGAAGGCGCAAATCTTACATTCAAATTTCCAAAGATGGTTGGCTGGGGCAACAGAAGCTCCGTTGGGCATAGTATATGCTGTGCGATTCGATACATCTTTGTAGGATTTGATGTTATAAACCTGATATTCGCCGTCTTCATCAGTGATGCGAATTTTCAATGGAATAATGGTTCCATCGGTTTTATGTTGGCAAATGACATCTGCTAAGGTGTATTTTTCTTGTATAGCTCCCATCGTTGGAACCTCCTGTCTTCATTGTATATAATATTATAGAACAAATGTTCTTGGTTGAAAAGAGGAAATTTTGCCCATGAAAAGATTATTTGTATCACTGAATTAAGTTACAAGGAAAAGATTCATATGAAACAACTAAATAACAGTTCAACCCCAAAGGGAAGAAAAGTATCTAAAAGAAGAATACTTTTCTTCCTTTTTTTGATTTTAGCAGTCATTGCTTCGATTCTGTTCCTATATCTGAAAAGAACTGTGGATCAGGAGAGAAAGCAGGACAAGATAGAAAAAGAGATTACCACGGAGAGAGAAAAGGATGGTGTCGGGAACCTCCACAAAAAGTACAAAGATATGATTGGGTGGCTAGAAATCAAAGGCACCGGCTTTTCTTATCCGGTTATGCAGACAGGTATCAAAGGTCATCACGAAGGTGACTGGCAGTATTATCTTCACCGGGATGTGCATGGAGAGTACAGCTTTTATGGAACGCCTTTTTTGGATGTTCGCTGTACGACTGACAGTGACAACCTGATTATTTATGGTCATAACATCAACGGAAGACGATACTTTGGCTATCTGCAAAATTTCCGGGAGGAAACATTTTTTAGAAAGCATCCCAAGTTTTCCTTTACTGCAGTTGGTGAAAAAGAAAAGGAATACTGCGTTGTGTCTGTGTTAGAGACAGATAAATATGCAGATTATTATTCTTTCACGGACTACGGAAATGAAGAGGATTACTGCAGGATGGTAGAAAAGATTCTAAGTCACAGCAAGTTTCAAAGTGAAGCGGCAAAGAAGATGAAAAATGAAATTGAGGAAAGCGGTGCGGAAGCATTCTTTCGGAACTACCAGTTTGTGACGCTTTCTACTTGCCGGACAATGGATGGAAAGGATAAGCGGCTTATGGTAATCGGTTGCAGGAAACGATAATGCCGGGAGTTACTTTTTCGGTGGAAAACAAGGAGGAAAATCCTCTCCTCGCATAGGAAGCTCGGATTTTTGCTCCGCAAAAACAAAGGAGGAAAATCCTCTCCTCACATAGGAGTTCGGATTTTTGCTTCGCAAAAACAAGGAGGATAAAAAATGCACAAGGAATTAGAAGTTATGAAACCCCGCAGCAAGGGGCTGTGGAAACGGTGTTCTGCTCTCGTGGCAGGCATGTATTTTCGAATCTTGACGGTTTCACCGATGTTGGCAAAAGCAGCAGATAAAAAAAGCGACACAACGGATACCGGAGTGTCGGATGTAACTGATGGAATTGATGTTATCAAAGATTTGGTGCTTGGCTGTGTTGGTGGTGTCGGAGTTATCTTTCTGGCATGGGGCTTGTTGGACTTTGGTACAGCCTATGCGGCTCATGAAACAACGCAACAAAGCCAGGCGATAAAGAAAGTGATTGGTGGTTTGATTATGATTGCAGTTCCGGCAATTCTTAAGTTACTGGGTGTTTCGTAAGAAAAGGAAAGGAATCCTGCAAAGGGGGTGATGACAGTGGGATTATGGGATTCCGTTACAGGATTTTTTGAAGATTTAGGAGATTTTTTCAGTGGAAAAGATTTCTTTGAGTGTGCAGGATATGCATGGAATGACATGATGCAGTTGGCATCCGATGTGCTGACGAAGAATCCGGCAAAAGGTACATACAAAGATGTCTGGGAAAGTATATCTACGATATACACAACCTTAAATGTAGTAGCAGTATCTTTGTTATGTGTCTTTTTTCTTTATGGCTTTTGTCGGGACAGTTGTGATTTACATACGGATTTGACATTCGATAAGACGATTAAGATGTTTATCCGGCTGATTATTACATCCAATGTTCTTAGCATGGCACTAAGCTATATGCCAAAGTTTTTCTCATGGGGGAAGAGCCTGACACAGGCAATTCTTGGAGACAACGGTTTGTATATGGTATATGACTTTGATGGTGTGAAGGTATATGAAAACATATCCAGTGCAGATTTCGGAACGATGACAGCTTTTTTAACCAGTATACTGTTCTTTCTATTTACAGTGGTCTGTGGCTTTATCGTAGTTCTGACCGTCTTAAATCGTATCTTAAAGATTTATATGATTGCACCGTTTGCCGGGGTGGCATTATCTACTTTGGCGGCAGGAGGACAGACGGCACAGGTGGGATATTCCTATATTCGGACTTTCTTTGGATATGTGTTTTCCGCATTATTAATCGCCGTAGTGATTGCGATCAGTGGAAGTTTTATTGATACGGTTTCCATAGATACGGAAAATGCACTGATACGATTACTGGAGTATTGTTTGAAAATGGGGGTCATCGCATCCTCTGTAAAAATGTCAGATAGTGTCATGCAAAAAGCATTTGGTTTGTAGAAGATAAAGAAACAAGGAGGTAGAAGCTGCAAGCCACACCTCGTAAGCAAAGATTACTCGGTCACGGCTGGCAGCTAGCGTGGAGATGACAAAGACAATCAATCCGGATGTTGCAGCCTTTAAGGATGATTTCTTCAAGGGATTATCCTTCAGAGAGTGCATCTTCGGAGGCAGTGCATTACTTGTAGGAGTAGGAGGAATCTTACTTCTGCATTTTTATTTTGGAATGGGAATCAATTCAGCCATTTCAATCTGTATGCCGGTCATTGGAATTATCGGATTGTGTGGTTTTTACCACAAAAATGGTATGACATTGGTTCAGCTTGTAAGAAGCTCCATAAGGCTCATGCTTCAAAAGCCTTATGTATATGAAACGAGAAATTGTTTGAAAGAATGGGAGGAAGAAGATGAAGAAAAAGGAACAAAAAGAAATACAGGCAAACGTAGATTATGAGATTGTGCAAAAGAGAAACAGTAACAAACGACTCATGGCATACGCAAAAGCCAGTGAAGAACTGAAAAAGAAATAGCGTTTGGACAAAATGTCCAAACGTAAAGATTGGGTACAGGAGGAAATCAACCTATGACGAAATATGAAAAAATCTCTGTTCTGGCAAAAGAAACTGCCAGAAGTATCGGAGAGAATAAAGAAAGTTGGATGAATTACCTTGATGTTGCGTCGAGGTTATACAAGTATCCATTTGAGGACCAAATTCTCATATATGCACAGCGTCCGGATGCCACCGCCTGTGCCCCATTGGAAATGTGGAATGAGAAAATGTTTTGCTGGGTGAATCGTGGTGCCAAGGGGATTGCTCTTATTGACCAGGAAAGTGATTATCCAAGGCTACGTTATGTGTTTGATGTATCCGATGTGCATAAGGCAAGACGGATTGGGAAATCTCCCTTTATCTGGAATATTAGAGAAGAACATGAAGAAGGTATTCTTGCCGCACTGGAAAGGATTTATGGAACTACCAATCAGGATTCATCGTTTGAAGACAGGATTTATCAGATTTCCAAAAGAATAGCAGACGATTATTATGAAGAGATTGTGGATGATTTGATTGATGTTTCGGCAGGCAGCTATCTGGAGGATTTGGATGGAGATACCGTGTCACTTCGGTTGCGGGAGACGTTAGAGCAAAGTGTATGTTATACCGTTCTCAAGCGATGTGGCTTTGATATGGCAGAGTATGAGGGCGAGTTTCCCTTTGATTATATCCATGAGTTCAATACACTGCGTACCCTGTCGGTGTTAGGAAGTGCCACATCGGAATTATGTGAACCCATGCTGATTCAGATTGGGCGAAGTATTGCACGGTATGACAGAGAACTTGCGAGGCATCCTTCTCATGCCAGAGCAAGCAGAAAAGAAGCAAGGGTCATTAGAGAAGATGATTTTGTGATTGGATTGGATTCCAACACAAGTGACTGGTTTGTCTATGATAACGTGACAGCAAAGAACATCTGCTACTGTGATTCCGAAGAGGAAGCAAAAGAACATATACTGTGGATGGTAACACACAATCAGTTTTATAAAAACGAAAGGATGGAAAAAGAGAATGAACCTGACATACGAGAAGAACGGAGATTACCGGATTCCGAATCTGATACCAGACGAGGAGAAGCAGACCATGTTGACCAAGTACGGAATCCTGCGGAGGAATTATCTGAAGAACTACAAACGGGGGATTTACAGCGGAATGCTTCTGAACGGAGAATTGATGGGGCATTGTCTGGAGATTCAGGAACAGGCAGAACAGAGGTTAGACAATCTGACGGAGAAACTCATGAAGTCACAGGGAGTGACGGAGCAGTTGAAAGCGACCAATCCCTTGGAGTGGACAAGAAAGATGAACATGATTTATCAGCAGGCGGAGGAAGCGATTCTTCAGGAACTGGTTTATCAGTAGAAGAACTAGAAAGTTATACTCCGCCGGAAAACAGTCCTTACCGGCAGATGGATTTATTCTCTTTGATGTCGGAGCAGTTAGGCAATATTGCTGTGGCACAGGTGGAAAAGCCGATACACTTATCTTTCCCCGGAACTATTTCCGAGGAAAAGGTTGCGAAGATTCTTTGCACAGGAGGAGGGTTGGAAAACAGCAGAAAGAGAATCTTTGCAAAGTATGAACAGAGGAAAACACCGGAAGAGATGACGGATTTTTTACGCCGTGAGTATGGTTCTACCGGAAAGGGATTTAACTTTGGCGAAGAACAGATTTCCGTGTGGTTTGATGAAAACGGAATGTCAGCAGCGCATGGCAATTCGGCACTGGAACATACGGAATTGAAACTTTCCTGGGAAGAAATTGAAAAAATCATCCGAAGTCAAGTGGAGTCCGGTACCTATATGGATTCGACGGAGGCATATATGGTTGATTATTATGAGAGAAAGCGTATCACCAATCAACTGTATTTTTTTTATCGGGATTCCATTGGTGAGTTTCCCAAAGGGTTAGAGATAAGCGGATATAATTATCCGGGTGAAGAAGAATACCTGATGGATTTGCTTACGAAACCGGATAAGATTCAAAACATTGTAGCATGTCTGGATGAAACGCTGCAAAAGATTGAATCCGGGGAGATATCCATACGATTCCGGTTAGCAAAGAATCCTTATGAACTTCGGGAGGATGTTGCTGATTTATTGAAGGAACGGATTTCCTATCCCCTTGCGGAGAAAGTGGATGTTCTTACCGAAGATTTTATTACATCGGATGAAATTGATTATGTGCTTAGCAGTGGCAGCGGATTTGCACAGGGTAGTTTTCGGATTTATGACTTTTATCAAAAGGATCATACCGTGAAAGAAGCAGCTGATTTTCTGAAAAAGGAATATGGAACCGGTGGTTCCAACTCTGCGTTGGCGGGTTCGGATAACAGTTATAAGGATTATGACGCAAAAGGTATCCGTTTGAGAAAAGGGCACATCTTCACACCGGATGCGGAAGTGCTTTTATCCTGGAATGTGGTTGCAAAGCGGATTGAAAAACTGATACAACAAGGACGGTATTTATCGGATAAAAAGAAGACAGAATATGCAGCCTACAAAGAAGAACAGGAAAAAAAGGCACTGGAACAGGCAAAAGAGGAATTAAGTGGCGTAGATACTCCGGATGAAGAAGAGAGTATTCAGCCGGAAGAAATTCATGCAGAAAACTATGTGATTACCTCAGATGAACTGGGAATAGGAACCCCAAAAGAAAAGTTCCGTTGGAATGTGGAAGCAATTCAGACATTGCAAAAAATAGAAGCAGAGGAACGAATGGCTACCGCAGAGGAACAGGAAACTTTGGCACGATATGTTGGATGGGGCGGACTTGCAGATGCCTTTGATGAAACGAAAAGTGCATGGGCAAATGAGTATCAGGAGTTAAAAAGTCTTTTGTCGGATGAAGAATATGTTTCAGCGAGAGAAAGTACCTTAAATGCTTATTATACAAGTCCTACGATTATTCGGGGAATTTATCACACGCTTGAAAAAATGGGATTTGCCAAAGGAAATATCTTGGAGCCGTCTATGGGCATCGGTAACTTCTTTGGTATGTTACCGGAGACGATGAGAGACAGCAAACTTTACGGTGCGGAACTGGATTCTTTGACTGGACGTATGGCAAAGCAGTTATATCCGAAAGCCAATATCACGGTAGATGGATTTGAGAAAACCGGTTATCCCAATGATTTTTTTGATGTGGTGATTGGGAACGTACCATTTGGACAGTATAAGGTGCCGGATAAAAAATATGATAAGCAAAACTTTGGAGGAACAGGGTTCCTTATCCATGATTACTTTTTTGCGAAAGCCATCGATCAGGTGCGGCCGGGCGGTATCATTGCGTTTATCACCAGCAAAGGTACGATGGATAAGGAAAATCCGAAAGTCCGTAAGTATATTGCACAACGGGCAGAATTGTTAGGAGCAGTAAGACTTCCCAATACGGCATTTAAGGAAAATGCCGGAACAGAAGTGACGTCGGATATTATTTTTCTGAAAAAAAGAGACCGTGTCATTGATATTGAGCCGGATTGGGTTCATTTGTCAGAAGATGATAATGGAGTTGTCATGAATCATTATTTTACTGAAAACCCGGACATGATTGTTGGTTCGATGGAAATGGTCAGTGGTCCTTATGGTATGGAAAGTACTTGTGTGGCAGATACCTCTTTGCCATTTGAGGAGCAGTTGGAGGCTGCCTTTAGTCAGATATCCGGTGAGTATGAAGAAATTGAGTTGGAATTATCGGAAGAAAGTACGATGGATGAAGTGATTCCTGCCATTCCGGAAGTAAAGAATTTCAGTTACACCTTGGTAGATGAGAAATTATATTATCGTGAGAACTCCGTTATGAAACCGGTGGAAGCCTCCGAGGGAATGATTCGTCGAATCCATGGGATGGTTGCCATACGGGACTGCACCCAGGAACTGATACGGCTCCAGTTGGAAGAATATCCGGAGGAAGATATTAAGGCAGAGCAGAAACAGTTAAATGATTTGTATGATGATTTTGTAAAAGAGAATGGCAGAATTGTTTCCAAAACGAATAAACGGGCATTTCATCAGGACAGCAGTTATTGTCTTTTGTGTTCGTTGGAGAAACTGGATGAGGAAGGCAACTTCCTCGGAAAAGCCGATATGTTTTCCAAGCGAACCATCAAGAAAACGGAAGTGGTTACCAGTGTTGATACAGCCAGTGAAGCGTTGGCGGTGTCCCTGTCGGAAAAGGCAGCGATTGATTTTGCTTATATGTCAGAACTCACAGATAAGAGCGAGGAGGAACTAATTAAGGAACTTACAGGAGTTATTTTCAAAAATCCGGTTAGTGAAATCTGGGAAACGGCAGATGCGTATCTGAGTGGAAATGTCAGAGATAAGCTGCAGGTGGCCGGGGGTTTTGCCGAAAATGATGCAACGTATGCTATCAATGTGGAGGCACTGAAACGAGTCCAGCCAAGAGATTTGGATGCCAGTGAAATTGAAGTCAGAATCGGTGCAACATGGATTGAACCAAGATATATCGAAGATTTTATGCGGGAAGTGTTTGAAACTCCGTTCCATCTTTTGGAAAGGGATGTTATTAAAATCCAGTATTCTGACGTAACCGGACAGTGGAATGTAAAAGGAAAAAATGCAGACTACGGAAATACTCTTGTCAATATGACGTATGGAACGAACCGTCGAAATGCCTATCAGATTTTAGAAGATTCCTTGAATCTGAAGGACAGCCGGGTATTTGATACGGTCATCGAGGATGGCAAGGAAAAGCGTGTTCTAAACAAAAAGGAAACAACGATTGTGGCGCAGAAACAGGATGCCATGAGAGAAGCCTTTCGGGACTGGGTATTTCGTGACCAGAAACGAAGAGAGGTTTTAGTAAATAAGTATAACGTGCTGTTCAATTCCACCAGACCGAGAGAGTATGATGGTTCTCATTTGGTGTTTCCGGGAATGACACCGGATATTGAACTAAAGGATTATCAAAAAAATGCCGTGGCACATGTCCTTTACGGGCACAATACGCTGCTTGCCCATTGCGTTGGTGCAGGAAAGACCTTTGAGATGGTAGCTGCCGCCATGGAAAGTAAGCGGTTAGGCTTATGTCAAAAGAGCCTGTTTGTTGTTCCCAATCATCTGACGGAACAATGGGCCAGTGATTTCTTGAGACTCTATCCGGGAGCCAATATTTTAGCGGCTACGAAAAAAGATTTTCAGCCGGCGAACCGGAAGAAGTTCTGTTCGAGAATCGCAACGGGGGATTATGATGCCGTTATTATCGGGCATACACAATTTGAAAAAATTCCTCTGTCGGCAGAGCGTCAGGTTGCCATCATTGAGCGCCAAATTGAAGAAATCACACTGGCAATTCAGGATGCAAAGGCAGACAAGGGAGAGCGTTATACCATCAAACAGATGGAAAAGACAAAAAAGACGCTGCAGACAAGATTGGAGAAGTTAAACGATACTTCCCGGAAAGACGATGTTGTCACTTTTGAGCAGTTAGGTGTGGACAGGCTTTTTGTAGATGAAAGTCATTATTACAAAAACCTGTTTTTACATACTAAAATGCGGAACGTAGCAGGCATTGCCCAATCGGAAGCACAGAAGTCTTCGGATATGTTTGCCAAGTGCCAGTATTTAGACGAACTTACGGGAGGAAAGGGAATTACCTTTGCTACGGGAACACCGATTTCCAACAGTATGACGGAGTTATATACCAATATGAGATATTTGCAGTATGATACGCTGCAGCAAATGGGACTGGGACATTTTGATGCCTGGGCATCTTCCTTTGGAGAGACGCAGACAGCCATTGAACTTGCACCGGAGGGAACCGGATACCGGGCAAAGACGAGATTTGCAAAGTTTTATAACTTACCGGAGTTGATTTCTCTCTTTAAGGAATGTGCGGATATCCAAACACCGGATATGCTGGATTTGCCGGTACCGGAAGCAGAGTATGAAAATGTGGTACTGGAACCAAGTGATTATCAAAAGGATATGGTGGCTTCTCTTGCAGAGAGGGCAGAGGCAGTTCGTGACCGCAGGGTACAGCCGCATGAAGATAATATGCTGAAAATCACAAATGATGGAAGGAAGTTAGCACTGGATCAGCGGTTAATCAATCCGATGCTGCCGGATTCCCCAAGTTCCAAAGTAAACAGTTGTGTGGAAAAAGCCTATGAAATCTGGGAAAAGACATCAGAGAATCGGTCAGCACAACTTATCTTTTGTGATTTGTCTACGCCAAAGGAGATAGGGAAAACCACAGCCACGTTTGAAGGCGAAACAGTGGAAGCAGAGGTGTTTGATGATGTCTACCATGATATCAAAAGGAAACTGATACGGAAAGGTGTTCCGGAAGAACAGATAGCCTTTATCCATGAAGCGAATACAGAATTAAGAAAGACGGAGCTGTTTGGCAAAGTAAGAAGCGGACAGGTTCGTTTTTTGTTGGGGTCTACACAGAAAATGGGAGCCGGTACCAACGTGCAGGACCGGTTGATTGCGCTGCACCATTTGGATGTACCATGGCGCCCATCGGATATTGAGCAGCAGGAGGGACGTATTCTCAGACAGGGGAATCAGAATGATACCGTATCTATTTTCCGCTATGTCACAGAAGGAACTTTTGACAGTTATTCGTGGCAGGTGATTGAGAATAAGCAGAAGTTTATCAGTCAGATCATGACCAGCAAATCACCGGTGCGAAGCTGTGAGGATGTGGATGAAGCAGCACTTACTTATGCGGAAGTGAAAGCGTTGGCTACCGGAAATCCTTATATCAAGGAAAAGATGGATTTAGATATCCAGGTTTCCAAGTTGAAACTGATGAAGGCAAACCATACCAGTCAGATTTACCGGCTGGAGGATAACATAGCGAAGCATTATCCAAAGCAGATCGAAACGCTGAAGGAGCGTATTCGTGGATTTGAGGCAGATATCGAAACGGCTCATAAACATATGCCGGAGGATAAGGAAAGTTTCGTGATGAAGGTGGGAAGCCGGACTTACTATGACAAAAAGGAAGCTGGGACAGCCCTTATTGCACTGTGTAAACAGATGAACGCTATGGGGCAGACAGTACCCGTTGGAGAGTACGCCGGATTTGCGATGAAAGTTACCTTCGATTCCTTCAATCGTAAATTTGTTATGAGCCTCAAAGGAGAAATCAGTCACAATCTGGAAATCGGTTCGGACGCACTCGGCAATATTACCCGAATCAACAACGTGCTTGAAAACATGGATAAGGAACTGGCGGAAGCACGAACAAAGTTAGAGAACGTGAGTCATCAGTTGGAAACAGCGAAGATAGAAGTGCAAAAACCTTTTCCTGCCGAGCAGGAATTAAAGGAAAAGATGGAGCGGTTAGCAGCCTTGGATGCTTTGTTAAATATGGATGAGAAAGGAGAGGATGTTGTTTTGGATGAAGAACCAAAGGTGATGCCTTTGGGAGAGTGGATGGTTGAGCATTTGATGCCGGAATTCATGGAAGAGAATGAAATCACGGAAGAACGTGCAAGAGAACTTCTTGCGGATATGGTATCGGAAGAAGAGGACGAAATTGTCTGTTTTTCCACGGAGTTAAATGGTGCCAGTCTGGATGATGAGGAAATGCTAAAGCAGATGGCGGAATATATGGATGGCGATTATTATGCCATTCCCATATCGGAAAGTGATTATCTGATTGCACCAAAGACGGAACAGGATACCGTTGTTTATCTGCAGGCGGTACTTGGCCGTTTGGGTTCTTCCATACTGACATCTGAGGCAGTTACCACACATGCCGCTTATGAATATGATTCTTCTCTTCAGACCATGAAGCCGTTTAATCATGTGGGGATTTTGCAAGGGCTTATGGCAGTCGGGGAAGAAAAAATGACGTACCATACGGAAACCTTTCGTGAGGAAGCAAAAAAGGAAAAGAAACACTAAAAAAGGACAATAAGTCCGGAAAGAATGAGGTAAAAAAGATGAATTACAATGAATTTAAGGATTATGTCAAAGAACATGTATTAGATTATTTGCCGGAACAGTATAAAAATGCCAATATGGATATTCGCCAAGCGGTTAAGAACAATGATGTAGTACTGGACGGATTAACGATTTTTAATCCCAATGGGAATATGTCACCTACCATATATCTGAATGCGGCTTATGAGGAATATCAGCAAGGCATGGATATCGAAGAGGTTGTTGGAAAAATCGCAGATTCCTATATTGAACATATCGAACCAAGGGAGGAGTATCGATTCAACTTTGATTTGCAGGAAGTAAAAAATTATGAGGTGGTCAAAGACTTCATTTATCCCAAAGTATCCAATCTTCAAAGTAATGTAAATCGGTTATCGAATATTCCCTACACGCAAAAAGAAGATTTGGCAATTACCTATCATATCTGGGCGAATGGAAATGAGGAATCCATGGGTTCGATTACAATCAATAATGATTTAATGGAAATGTACGGTATTGACATGGATACCCTCCATGAGCAGGCAATGAATAACATGGATAAAATATCCCCACTTAAGTTTGAGTCAATACAGGAAACAATGGTAAAGATGATGGCATCTGACTTTGCACAGGAAGAAGGAATTCCGTTAGAAGAAGCAAAAGATTTAATCCGAGCGTCAATTCCGAACGATGGTCCGGATTTGTATTGTTTGACGAATGAAGTAAATGTTAATGGAGCAGTTTATATCATGCGTGAGGATGTTCAGCAGATGGTGGCAGAAAAACTCGGTGGGGATTATTATATTCTTCCGTCATCGGTGCACGAGACATTGATTCTGCCTAAGAGCGAAAATATGTCTTTTCAGAGATTGCAGACTATGGTACAGGATGTCAATGCAATGTGTGTTTCAGAGGAAGAAGTATTGTCTGATGGTGTCTATCAATACGATTCCAAAAGCCATACCTTCAGTCGGTGCGACAAGCAACCGGAGCTTACCTACAAGCAGGCACAAGGAATGACAAATAATATGGAAGTTAAGGAACTATTTGCCACGGCAGAGAACAAACAGGAATATGATTCGACTACTCCGAACCATACACATGAACCAATCAAGCACAAGGGACATTAGGAAGCGGGGGAAGATATGGAAGTACAAAAAACAACGGTCACAGAATTAGAAGCACGTTCTGTGACGGAACTGCAGGAGATAGTAAATGCTGCCAAAGAAGACACGATGATATGCGTGAGTTTGGAGGTGCCGGATGATGAGTGATGAATTAAAACAGGTGGATGTGCGTTTGAAATTGGTGGAGGGGAATGGTGTATACAGTGATAAACCCATTACAAATCCAGAAGAAGCCATTTCCGTAATGGCCGATGTGATGGCGGGACTAGACAGAGAAGAGGTCTGTGTCATCAATCTGGACAGTAAAGGACATCCCATCAATTTCAATGTGGTAAGCATTGGAACGCTCAATTCTTCCTTTGTATCCGGCCGGGAACTTTTTAAGTCTGCTATCCTGTCAAACGCTGCCTCCATGATTCTTTTGCATAATCACCCTTCTTCGGAACTCCAGATGAGTCAATCCGACAGAATGGTAACAGAAAAGATGATGTATGCCAGTTTGTTTTTAGATATCGAGATTTTAGACCACATCATTGTAGCAGGAAGAACCGGGGACACACTGAGCATAAGAGAAACTTACCCAGAGATATTTGATAAGAGCACTTATGCCAATGCGATTGTCCGAGTGGCGGATGGTGTGGAAGAAAGAGAAAACTCTTATGATACCGAACGTTTGGCTACCTATGAATTGTTCCAGATTAAGGAAGGAGGAAACGGGCAAGCATATCAGTTCATGGGAATGGACTTTGTGAAGAATAATAAGCTGGTGGTAGACAAAAACGATTATGAATCGGTGTATCGTGGGGAATTGAAAGAAGGAGAAACACTGGATACTCTGTATGAAAAATTCAACCTTTATCATCCGGATGATTTTACCGGGCATTCCATGTCGGTCAGTGATGTGATTGTGATTGAAAAAGAACATGAAAAAACGGCTTACTATGTGGATTCCTTTGGATTTACGAAAGTGGCAGATTTCTTGGAAGAGAAAAAATATCACTCGGCAGAGACAGAACAGGCGGTAAGTCGCTTCCGGGAAAAGACAAAGCAGTATTTTCGACCGTTCGAGGGGATGACCGCAGATCGTATAGAAGAAGAGGTTCGGGGATATATCCAAATGAAAATCAGGGAATATCACTTGCCGATTCAGATTCGGGAAGTGATGGTATATGGAAGCCGAAGCCGGGGAACAGAAAATGCAGACTCGGATTTGGATATTTTATTTGAATATGCCGGAGCAAGGCGGGAGGATGATATTTTCAATCTTCTGCATGAAGATGATTTTTGCATTGGAGAGGTAAAGGTCGATATCAATCCGGTTACAGAAGAACAATCCGGCGACTTATCCGAACGGTTGATAAGAGCAGAGGAATACATGGAGCAGGAGTTGGCTTTTCGTATTGAGGATAGATTTATTACGATTCAGTCTGTGGATGAGGGGTATGATTATACCATTTATGATGTGGATGGGAAGGAATTGGATGGCGGTGTTTACGACAATCCGGACATTTCCATTTATGAAGCCGTAAATGATATCGTAGAGGATTTGAAACAGAAACCGGATACCAATGGAACAAAGGGAGCAATCACGGCAGAATCCAAACTGAATCCTCTGAACTGCGAGGAATTTCTGGATGAACTGGAACGAAAAAGCAAGGTAGAGCCACTGCTTACCTTTACTGTAGCAGAATGTGGAGAATTCCATCAGTTGGGAGAATATTATGATGACATCACTACAGTAGAGGAGGCAATCGAAAAATGGGAGCAGTTAAAGGATAGTCCCCTAAACGGTGTGGCTTCCATTGGAATCTTGGCACACAAGCCGGGAGAAAACTCTTTGGAAGATGAGCAGGTTGATTTGGTGACAAGAAAGGTTCTTGACCTTGACATGCTTTGTTATTATCCCGCGATACGAAATGATAAGCGGGCGTTAGTGATGATTGCGGCGCTGGCAAGTCATTTGCCGGACATTAGCGTGATTGGGGAAATCCCGTATGAACTTTCTCTGCAGATGATGCTATATGAACTAGACCCGGAAAAAGAGATTTTTTCAGAGGATGAGAGGGTGTTAATTGAAGAATATGCCCTCCAGTTTCGTGACATGAATCGCAGCAGGGAACTGGCAGAACATATCTGTTATCAGGAAGAATATGGAAATCAGGATGTTGCCCCGGTAGTTATCAAAGCCAGGAGAGAAATCCAAGAAAAAAAGGAGGAGCATTTACAGCAAAGGAAGAGATAAAGTTCTTTTTTTTGGGGGTGGATGGGTGTATAATAGAAAAGAGATATTGACGATATCATTGAAAAAGTTGGAATTTATAGGAATGGAATGAGCCTAACTGTAAGAAGTGATAATATGCATATTTTGGAGGAAAGATATGAGCATAGGAGATTCGTTGTCTGAGTTATTAAATGAAAAGGCTTTACAATTAGTGGAGTTAGATGGTAAATCAATAACTCAGCTTTTAGGAGTATATTGTAATAATTCCATTGTTTCATTATCAATAATTCCGTATATAGCATTATATTGTCGTTCTGCACAGGATTTTTTAGGTGAAAAAATAATGAACGATGAAGTAGACGAAAAAATATCAGATATAAGAAATGGGTTGAAACTTTATTCGGGCAGGTATAGCAAAGGAGTACGAGAAGTATTGCGGTCCGATAAACATCAAGATGAGATTTTTAGGAACCGATTAAGATTTTCGTTTATGAAAAACTGGAACATTCATTATAATTTAGGGGTATTTTTTGATGAGAGAAATTGCATTATTGGTAATTCACAACAGCTGAATTATTTTTTGAATGTTCCAACTGTGAATTTAACAATTCAACAAGAAATTGCTTTTGAAATGGGAGAAATGTTGGCGGAAAATTTAGCCAATACATTGACAGCCGTTTCCAATATGGATATAATTCAGCTTTGGGAAAAGAAAGGTAATGTTTCAGTCCGTTTGGGATATCAAGACATAAATACAAACAGACGAAATTCTTTTTTTGCAAAGACGAATAAAAAGGAAGTAAATCTGTTGATTCTCCATATTTTATCTACGATTAATTGCGTTGAACATTTATTCTCAAAGGGAGTGTCTTGTGACGACCAATGGTTTATGCGTATAGAATATATTGTTGCTCATTACGCATGGCAAGGGCTTAGAAAAATCAAACAACATTTCGATAGTAGCAATTCAAACTTGTTTTCGGATGATGTATCTATCTTGTTGGAAAATGGAAAGAAACTGTTTCCGTCAAATTTTCGGAATTGTATGATGCATTATGATTTGTGCTATGATGGTGTGCCAGCTATTTCGAAAGAGTATTATAATGAGAAATTGAAATTTTTCGGATTAGTTGAAAGCTGCTTTGATGGGAAATCTTCTAGTTGTTTTTTTGATGAACTGAGATTGTATATACAAGAGTTGGAGACATATTTAATGTCTTGGTTTCATGTTGACCCTCAAAAAATAAAGTGGGATTTATGAAATATAAGCAGATATATGAATAGGAAATGCAGGAGAAGAGGTACTCAGTATGAT
>ERZ773224.1785-NODE-1785-length-24912-cov-4.292755_pt1 | contig 24912 bp, 21 predicted proteins | sample MGYA00580526_ERZ773224 | MGnify/ENA primary metagenome ERZ773224 (study PRJEB29015, sample SAMEA2737743) | human gut metagenome | biome: human gut; feature: human-associated habitat; material: faeces | place: China | collected 2012 ... | reverse complement strand
TGTATGGTTTAATTGAAAACGCGCTCCCGCTCGGGCAAAGACGCAGCGGGTACTAAGTTTGTGGGGATTTGCCGCCTTTCGGCGGCTCTCCCCACGCACTAAGTACCGGCGTCTTCTTACGGTTTTCAATTAAACCATACAACCACACCCAGCCCACCACCCCGGGGAGTTTTTACCTACTTGCGTTGGTCGCGTTGCTCCCTCGCTGTTGTGGTGGGCGAGTGGGCGCCGGTTGCGGACGGTGTCAACAACACAGACAAAATCCAAGCAGTGTCTTAACGACACGCTCACCTCTACGCAGATTCCCTATCCGCACAAGCCACCCCTACCGGACACAAAAAAAGGAGGATATTATGAAGGTTATATCTATTGTTGATGATGATTATGGAATTATGTTTAATAACAGACGTGTTTCTAAGGACAGTGTGCTTAATGAGCATATTATTAAGATGCTTGATGGCAGGAAGTTATGGCTTTCTTTATATAGCAAGCAGCTTTTTGGTGATTACGAGAATCTTGAGGTTAATCAGGAGTTTGGTTTTGCCGGAAAGGATGATTTCTGTTTTGTTGAGGACTCTGAGATTGTTTCTTATGAGGATATGGTGGATGAGGTTTATCTGTATAAGTGGAACAGGAAGTATCCTTCTGATGTGAAGTTTCCTAAGGACATGCTTAAGGATTTTGATATGGATGGAGCTGCTGACTTCGAGGGTAATTCTCATGAGAAGATTACTGAAGAGAGATATGTAAGAAAGAAGTAAGGAGTTTGATACATGCGTAATAGCAGGTTAGAAATACTAAGGAGAATAACCGCATTTTTACTGATATTCTTTATTGTGGGAAGCGTACCTGGATTAAGCGGATGCTCTTCTAAGAAAGCTGGCAATTCAGGTGCGGCGGCGTCAGTGTCAGCGCAGACAAATATGGCATCCTTTGCATATGATGGAAAGCCTTATGTTGTAATTAATGACAATGATCCGGATTTTACTGATGCTGATATGACAACCACCTCATTTGAAAGCTATGGCGAGCTTGATGGGCTGGGAAGATGTACCACAGCATTTGCGAATATTGGTAAAGATCTTATGCCTGCGGAAAAGCGCGGCTCTATTGGTGAGGTGAAGCCGACAGGCTGGCAGACGGCTAAGTATGATAATGTTGATGGCAAATATCTGTATAACAGATGTCATCTGATTGGATATCAGCTTACTGGTGAGAATGCCAATGAAAAGAATCTGATTACAGGAACAAGATATCTTAATGTTGATGGTATGCTGCCTTTTGAAAATATGGTGGCGGATTACATAAAGGAAACTAATAATCATGTTCTGTACCGCGTAACACCTGTATTTTCTGGCGATAATCTTGTTGCCAGCGGTGTGCAGATGGAGGCTGAGTCAGTTGAGGATAATGGTGATGGAATTCTTTTCAATGTGTATTGTTTTAATGCACAGCCGGGAATTGCTATTGATTATGCAACAGGTAACAGCCATCAGGACGATTCAGTAGTTGCAGATGCTTCAAAGTCAACAACTGCAGCAGAAGCAAATGTGCAGACATATGTACTTAATACGAATACTAAGAAGTTCCACAAAGAATCCTGCAACAGTGCAAAGAGCATGGATGCTTCCAATAAAAAGATTTATACAGGAAGCAGGCAGGATATTATTGATATGGGGTATGAGGCTTGTGGTGTGTGCAAGCCGTAAAATAGTTATTTGAATTGAATTAAATTTAATAATATGGTAAGATTCTGACAGAAAAACCGGATAATATAATAGTTAGCTTGTTTATACATGGAAAGGAATTTTTATGAGAAAAATCAAACTAATACTGTTATTTTGCGCTGTTTTTCTGTCAATTTTGTTATTAACAGGTGATAAAGACAGGATACAGGCAGATGATGATGACAGTAATTTTACTAATTTAGTTGTATTTGCCAGATTTGCAGGTGAAACCGAATTTATAAATGATGTATATGAAGGCAGTTCTGTCAGAAAAATAACAGATAATTCATATAATGCAGGTTCATATAGTGTAGGCGATTATTACAGATGTGTATCAGATAACAAATTAAGAATGAGAAGTGTATATTTATATGATAATGGCGGCTCAATTGTACTTTCACATCCTCGTGGGTATTATGCAGAGTACAGCGATATTAATACTATTGGTTATAAAGAGGCTTCGGAGCGTGCAAGCAGAATGTATGAGCTTAGGCAGGAGTGGTCAGAAGCTGTTAATAATGCCATATCATCTGGTAATAAAATTTCTGATTATAATAATACTGTATACTATGACTATGGTGTGCTTGATAAAGATAACAATGGTACTATTGATTCAATTACAATTATTTATAAGAATAATGGGTCAGGTAATATATCAGTAAGCTGGTCATCACCATTGTGGAATTATACAGATTATGTTAATAATATTTCTGTTAATACCGGCAAAAAAACTATTAATAGTTATAAATATGTCCAGATAACCAATTCGTATTGTAAGCCTGATGGTGATACTAACGGATATTTATTTAAGGATGAGGATGACCGGATATTTGTATCAATCGCAACAGCAGTACATGAAATGGGACATATTATGGGGCTGAAGGATTTATATAACTCAAAGAATGCATCACCGGTGTATTTCATGTCAGTTATGGCAAAGCATATATCTCCAGTTCCACAGTTTATGTCTCTTAAGGAGAAAGAAGTATTAGGCTGGGCTGATGAGAATGATATTAAGACGATTTTGTCCGAAGGAGAATATAGTCTTAAAGCATTAGGAACTTCAGGTACGGATAATATTACAGGATATAAGATGGATATTCCGGAAAAGGGTAAGACATTGTATCTTGAGTACAGAAACTTTGAGGATAATGGTAACAAATATGATTCTCAATATAAGCAGATGTTCAAGATTAATGGAAACAGAGTGGATAAAATTACATTAAAATCCGGGCTGGTATGTTATCTTATAGACAGTGACACTAAGTTTCCAAGTAATATGTATTTTTCATCACCTAAATGGAATTATGAAGTTCTTGGTGGACAGTATAACACAAAGGCAGATGCAGCATTAGGAATAGGTGATGATTTATGGATTTACGGAGATATTTATATCAGTGTCAATTCAATCGAGAATAATATACTCACATTTGAAATAAAGTGTGGCATTCCAGAGCATATTCATAGTGGTGGAGTGGCAACATGCATCAGCCGTGCAGTGTGTGAAGTATGCCATGAGGAATATGGTGAATTAAATAAGGATAATCATAAGTTACAGCATGTAGAAGCTAAAGCAGCTACAGTGACTCAGGAAGGTAATATTGAATATTATTACTGCTCTTTATGTTTAAAATACTTTGCAGATTTAAATGCATCAAAGCAGATAGACAAAGATAGTGTTGTTACATCGAAAATGGCACCAGAAATAATTGCTGGTGATAAATGTATAATTGATAAGAATTCCGATAAGGCAATTACATTTAGGTCTAATGCAGCATTTTCAGATTTTGTAAAAGTAGAACTTGATGGCAGAGAGCTTGTAAAAGACAAGGATTATACGGTAAAAGCAGGAAGTATTATTGTAACACTTAATCCAGATTTAATAAAAAATTTATCGACGGGAGAGCATGTTATAGGTATTGCTTCATCGAGTGGAACAGCTAGTGCACATTTTACTGTTAAAGAACCGGAGACAGAGAGCATTAAAGAGACAGAAACAGAGACAGAGAGTATTAAAGAATCCGAAACAGTGATGGAAAGTACTAAAGGAACAGAACTGGAGACAGAGAGTATTAAAGAATCTGAAACAGAGACCATCAGTCAGATAGAATCAGAAACAACAAGCCAGTATACATTTGATGAAAATGAAACAAATGCATCATCAATTAACACTGGGGACAGAAATCATGGGAAATTATGGCTTGTAATAGCAATCATTGCGTTAGCTGGATGTATTGCAGCAGCAGTTATGTATGTTGTTTCAAAACGAAAGTAATAAAAACTGAATAGCAACTGATAATACAAAACAGGAGTAGGTCAATAGCTTAACTCCTGTTTTGTGTTATGAAATATAGTTGTTATTCAGTAAATGTTCCAACCAATTTAACAAGCATAGCAACGGTCATATCCATGCCTTCAACAGTAATATGTTCATAAGGACCGTGGTATGCGTGTCCGCCAGTTCCAAGGTTAGGGCATGGAAGTCCTTTGAAGCTTAACTGACAGCCGTCTGTTCCCCCTCGGATAGGAAGAATAAGCGGTACTATATCAGCCAGTTCACAGGCTTTCTTTGCATTATCAATAAGATTCATGCAGCCCGCAATGATTTCGGACATATTCTTATACTGGTCTTTAATGGTGAGCGTAACAGTTCCCTTGCCCCATTTTTCATTCATATTCTTTTCGATTAATCGCAGAGTATGTTTCTTTGCTTCAAATAAATTCTTATCATGGTCTCTTACTATATAATTAAGCGAAGCCTCACTGACATCGCCAGACATGCTGACAAGATGGTAGAAGCCCTCGTAATCTTCTGTGCCGCGAGGGGTTTCCATAGCAGGAAGTGCATTGTTAATCTCCATTGCAACAAGACTGGCATTAATCATGGTGTCTTTGGCAGAACCTGGGTGTACATTGAAGCCTTTGATATGAAAATCCGCTTTGCATGCGTTGAAGTTTTCGTACTGAATCTCGCCTTCTGTGTCGCCGTCAATTGTGTAGGCGTATTTGGCACCGAACTGTTCTATGTTAAAATGTTCAGCTCCCATGCCGATTTCTTCATCAGGTGTGAATGCAATACATATTGTTCCATGAGGTATATTGCCTTTCTGCAAATGTTCTATCATAGTAAGTATTTCAGCAATACCTGCTTTGTCATCAGCACCAAGTATAGTGCTTCCGTCTGATGTGATAAGTGTGCGTCCCTTAAGAGTGCCAAGATGAGGAAAATCATGCACAGACAGGGTTATTCCCGCAGGAAGTTTGAGTGATACACCATTAAAGTTTTCTGTTAGTACTGGTGTAATATCGTGATTGCAATAATCGGACACGGTATCCATATGTGCAATAAATCCGATAGCAGGTGCATTTTCATAACCTTTGGTTGCCGGAAGCTTACCATACAGGTAACACATATCGTCAAGTACAATGTCCGATAAATTCAATCCTTCCATCTCATTTTTAAGAAATCTGGCTAACTCAAACTGGCATGCAGATGAGGGAGTTGTTTCACTGCTTTCATCACTTGGTGTACGGAAAGTGACATATTTTAATAATCTTTCATATGCTTTCATGGTAATTCTCCAATCTGTGGATTGATATTCATATATTAACATATTCTGGTGGAAATATACGGATTATGCGAAAAAAATAAAAGATTATCAATATATAAAATAAACTCCATTGAATGGGACGGAGAAGAATATAAGGAAAATGGTATACTTTGCAGAAATGCAGTTGCAAAAGGTAATAAGGTGGTAAATGATTATACATCTTTGTATGGAGGAGATGCATATCTTCCTGCCAATAATCTGGCTTATAAATATGTTGCTTAATTAATAATCATCCAGCAGCGGTTACATTTGGAGCATTAACAGTTCTGATAGTAATTTCCTGCGTGGTAGTATTTCTTGTATTCTTAAAAAGAAGACAGATGAATAAATACGAAAAGTATTAACATACAGACACCAGCACGTTAAGGTTAAATGTGCTGGTGTTTTCTATATCATATGTATTTATCATTCTTTGATGAGATGTTTACCAGTCCAAAAGACAGTGCAAAAAGTATAATAACGAAGGCCACGAAATATAGACCTCCCATTGTATTTTCCATGGAAGCTATAAAATCATATGAGCCATGTAATAGAACTGGTAACACAACACTGAATATTCTGAATATCTTGGAGCTAAACTTTTTTCCACGATTATACTGTTTTCTTGCGAGACCATAGAATACACCCATAAACACACCAAAACAGGCATGTCCTGGAATTGCTGTTATTGCTCTTACAATAGCAGTTGAAAAACCATATGATAAAACATAGTTGATATTTTCCCAAAGGGCAAATCCGAGAGAAACAAATACTGCATATACAACACCGTCATACTGACAGTTAAATTCTGGATTATTCCATGTCCGTTTTTTTAAGAAGAAATACTTTGAGCTTTCTTCGGCTATGGCAACAATAACAAAATAAAGAATTATCTGATACAGCAATGTATTTCCGGGAACAAAGCATGATAAAATCCATTCCCCTATTTTTTCCTCAATTAAGGCAATAATGGTGGATAGAATTCCCGCAATAACTAGCTGTCTTAAAAGGTAGCCGCTTTCCTTTTCCATTCTGTCTGCTCTGTATACTTTAATCATAAGGAATACCGCAGGAATAACTGCCGATAATATTAATATCCAGTTATACATCATTATGGGTTCTAATATAAAATAAAACATATATCTGCTTGCTCCTTATTGTGCTTTTTATTTCTATTTTATAATTATATATCTCATATATTCTGATAACAAGCTGCTTTATAATATATTAATAAATGGGAATGCGAAATCATGGTAGCCGATTAGATGCTATGAAAAATAACAAATCTTGCTGTCAGGTCATCAAAGAGCTATAATATATTCAGTTTATATGCGTGAAAAATTTAAACGAGTATTTTACTAAGGGTAAAACTATGATTAAAAGGTAAAGAAAGAATAAAGTGGGTTCAAGGAGGAGCTGCATGAAAGGTGATTATGAAGTAATAAACAGGTTATTAAATGAAACGATGAATATGGATTTTCCGTTTCTTGCAGGTGAAGATAAGAAGAAAAGGATTATTGAAGATAAGAAGACATATATAGAAGATACAATAAAAGAAGCGTTTGCAGAAATGTATCCTGAAAAGTGCGAATTAAATAAGTTGTGGAATGAGGCCTTAGATTATGCAGGCAGCAAATTTGACAGTCTTCCTGTATCGAAAAGGCTGAATGGATTTTATTTGCAGGAGCTTATGCATAGGTATGTTGAATTATTAGGAAATGTAGTGACAGAGAATAAGGAGAATTAATGCTATGGGGGAACATGAAGAAAAAATTGAAATAATGAGAAAGTATCTGACAGATATGTCAACGGGATTTTATTGTCATATTGGCGGTGAAGTTCCAAGCAAAAAAATTAATAATGCGTTAAAAACATTTGCACAGGGTATGGATAGTGACACTATAATAGGATTCTATGATACAACTTCATTTGGGAGTGGTAAGAATGGATATATTTTTACTGATGATAAAATGTATTATGTTGAAATGTTTGAAAAGCCTAAAAAGCTGTGGTATGACGATATTAAGCAAATACGAATGTTAAATAGTAGTAAAAAGGATAGTGACCGAGAATTAGCGATAGATTTTTTAGATGGAAGTTCACTTTATATAGAAGGCGGTCTGATAAAGAAGACACCATTAAAAAATTTCCTTAATGAAATGAAAAACTTTGAGGCTAACAAAAAGGCGGAGAAGAAGAAAATTGAAAATGAAAAGAAGAATAATTTCGGAGCTGAATCAGCAGGTCGAGGGATAGGTGCATTTAGGACTGTTAATAATCAGTTTGAAGAAGAGAAATTTCATTCAAGACAGGGACATGGTTTTGCTGCAGAAAGGGCTAATAACCTATTTGATAAGCTGACAGGACATGATGCAAAGATTGTTGGAGATGATAACGCTAAAAATGGTGCTGACAGAGTTGTTGATGGCGTAAATATACAGTCGAAGTATTGCGCTACAGGAAAAAGATGTATAAATGAATGCTTTGAAAATGATGGAAAAGGTACATTCAGATATATGACGGATGGAAAACCAATGAAGATAGAAGTTCCATCTGATAAGTATGATGAAGCTGTAATGGCAATGGAGGAGAAGATAAAAAATGGACAGGTAAAGGGGGTGTCTGATCCTAATGAGGCAAAGAATATTGTTAAGAAAGGACACTTTACATATGCACAGGCAAAAAATATTGCTAAAGCAGGAACTGCTGAATCTCTTACATACGATGCAGTAAACGGAACAATAATAGCATCCTCTGCATTTGGTGTTACTGCGATGATTACATTTGCGACATCAATGTGGAATGGAGAAGATTTTGAAGATGCTATAAAAATTGCAACATATTCAGGTCTTAAAGTAGGTGGAACAGCATTTATTACATCAGTACTTGCAGCACAATTATCTAAAGCTGGGCTTAATAGTGCACTTGTAGGAAGTTCAGAAGCTATTGTTGCTATGATGGGGCCGAAAGCATCTGTAGTTTTAATTAATGCATTCCGTGTAGGTTCAAAGCCTATTTATGGCGCAGCGGCAATGAAAGCTGCCGCAAAGCTCTTAAGGAGCAATACAATTACGGCAGGCATCACATTTGTTGTACTGTCTTCCTTTGATGTTGCCAACATATTCAGAGGGAGAATATCAGGAAAACAGTTGTTTAAAAATATGGCAAATACAGCTGCAACGGTAGGGGCTGGAACAGGAGGCTGGGTTGCCGGCACAGCAATCGGTTCCGCAATTCCAGGAATAGGTACAATTGTGGGTGGCTTAGTTGGTTCTATGGTTGCTGGTTCTGCAGCAGGGAAAGTAACAAATGCTGTGGTTGGAAGCTTTATTGAAGATGATGCGGATAAAATGGTGGAAATAATTCAGGATGTGTTTACTGAAATGGCATCAGAATATCTTCTTAGCAATAAGGAAGCAGAAAAGTCCGTAGACAGATTAAAGGATAAATTAGATGGAAAAACTCTTAAAGATATGTTTGCAAGTAATGATAGGAAGAAATTTGCAAGAAATCTTTTGATTCCAATAATTGAGAATCAGATCTCTAAGCGGGAAGTGATACATAAATTAACTGAAGAGCAAATGCTTTATGGAATAAGGGAGGTTCTTGAAGATATCAGTGATATGGAAGAAAGCTATGCTTAAACTAAAAAGATATGCATCGTGCAGCATAAATAACATTAGATAAAATACAGGTATTGACTTAAGTTCTTACCCATTATAATGTAATATTAGAAATTTTTGACAAATGGAGTGTTCCAGATGTTTTGACCACATGTTGGTGATTGTATGTCTGGATATATACATAATTTAGGACCAGCATTTTGCTGGTCTTTTTTACTTTATAGGAAAGTTCTACTTTCGTCGAACTTTTGAATGAAAATAGCCCGCACAAAAGCGGGCACGAGAAATAGACGGTTTAGGTTTAGAAGATATAAAAACCTTCTTCGCCGAAATCGTCATCATCCAGCTCATCAAATTCGTGTAAGAAATAATCCATATCCAAAAGATCATCATCGCTCATGTCGAGGACTTCGTCAGAAGTCATGCCTTCCGGAGGATTTTTGATATATTGTTGCCGAAGTTCCTTTGCAAGTTCTGTCTCAGTGAATCGTTTCATAGTGATCGTCTCCATTTCCATATTAGATACGTTGATTGTACCATGTAACAGGAGACTGTGGAAGAGAAGAAGGAGAAGCAGGAGAACGACATCGGTGCTTACGCATCACTCTTTCATATAATTGATGCAAAGGAACAGGTTTATGGTTGAAATATAACTCAAGGAAAAGCATGGTTGTACCGCAGGAAGGGCATTTTAATGGATCATATCCAAAGGAGAGGAGGATAGATTCTCGCCACCGATTAAAGGAAAGAAATATTTTGTGCTTTTCCCTGGAGATTGCTCTGTGAAGAGATTGGTCAGATTTACGATGTCTGGCATAAATTCCATAATAACGGATCATTTTAAAATGTTTTTCCGGGATGTGCTGAGTAAGCCGTGGCATGAAATCAAGAACAGGGATGGTTTCGATGACCAATTTCTCGTCTTCATGGCGATTGTAATGAAAAGTAACAAAATCACCGTCGTAAGAATCAATACGAGAAGTTGCAATGACTGGTCTGCCAAGATAACGACCAATGTACTTAATCACGTTAGAGGGGTTGCATTTATTGGGCATAGCTCGAACGTAAAAACCATTTTTATGCTCATGGTAGATGGAAGCTTTTAGTTTTTTGAAAGAGTCGCCGATTTTGGAATGTAACTCGTTCAAAAGAGCGGTCTGAAAAGAATCACGTAAGAGTCTATAGTTGAAATGTTTTTTGTGACGCCAGTGAAGAGAATTTCCAATGCCCCCTTCAGAAATGAGACAATGGATATGTGGATTCCACTTTAAATCCCTGCCAAAGGTATGAAGTACACAGATAAAGCCAGGAGTAAAGAGTTCGGTTTTGTTATCTTTATGGAACATATGTGTAACAACACTATTAACAGCAGAGAAAAGACAGTTCAAAAGAGAGCGGTCATTTAAAAACAGAGGACGGAGTTTGCCGGCAATGGTAAAGACACAGTGGCGATGCTGGACATTGATGATCTTAAAGGACATAGAGGTAGTTCTGTCAATGGCATACATGTTACCGCAGGTAGGACAGAAACGGGAATGACAGCGGAAAGGAACATATTTGAAATTACCGCAGGAAGGGCAGGTATACATGGCACCACCAAAAGAAGGGTCGCCACAATTAATCATTTTTTCTACATTTTCGATGACAGAGTCACGAGGATGTTGAATATAAATCATTTCCTCAAAATGGTCTTTAAAAATCTTTTGCAAAATATTCATAAGACTATTATGAGGGAAAATGAGAAAAAAAGAAACCCCTAACCCCTCAAGAGTGAGGGGAAGGGGAGTTGAAGTGTCGGAGACACTTTTTTATGAGAGAAAGGTGGCAGCATGAGACATACTTATAAAAGACAGACGGAGGATATGCTTATAACGCATTACATAGAAAATTCGGCAGTAGCAGATCTGTTTGATTTTGAACTTGAATATGATATGGCTCTTGAGTATCTGCAGATAAAAGCGGATTTTAGAGAAACGATTCTTGTGAATTATAAGAAGGCGGAAAAGTATTGTCAGGAAGATCACATATATAAATTCAAATTTAACAGCTGTGAAGAGTTTTTTCCAATTATTAATGAGTTTCTATGTAGTTATACAGGAAACTCATTTTTTTATGATTTGTGTACATATTTATCAGTTGAGACAACACTTAGTGAGATTTGTGTAACAAAGGTGATAGAAGTTTGGCAGAGATTTGTATTTACTTAACGGAGGTAGTCTATGAAGACAAGAATAGAACAGTTTAGGGATAACATAGGAAAGGACATTGAAGGTTATTTTTATTTATCTGATTTTCGTATAAGCAGCAGTGTAAAGGGCAGATATGCCAACGCAACAATTATTGACAGGTCAGGAATACACTTAGCCAGAATGTGGGAAGAAAGTCTTACAGAAAGGGAAGATGAGCTTATAGGAAAAGTGGTAAGGATAATAGGCAAGGTCACAAATTATGATGGTGCACCAAGTCTTATTATTGCCGTGATGTCAGAAGCTGATAGCAGTATGTATGATGAGGCTGATATTGTAAAGGTGTTGGATAATGAGAATGAAAAATTCTTAGTAAAAAGCATACATAATGCGATATCAAGCATAGAAGATAAATATCTAAAGGGACTGGTTAATACTATTTTTTCCAGATATCAGAAGGATTTTATTAAGCTTCCAGCAGGGATACGGATGCATCATAATATTAATGGAGGGCTTCTTATTCATACATGTGAGGTAGTTTACCTTGCTAATGCATATTGCAGCATCGCAAAGACAATGCTTCCCATAAAAGAATATGGATATCCGGCTGATAAGGATATGGTTATTGCAGGAGCTCTACTGCATGACATAGGAAAGGTAGAAGAGTACACCGGATTCCCCGGAGCCAGAATAACGAAGGAAGGGGAATTATTAGGTCACTTAAATATGGGAGCTCAAATAGTAACATCTGTAAATGAGGGATTAAAGGAATCTGATGCTGGTGGAATATCTGATGAGCGACTTTGTGAGTTAAATCACATTATATTAACAAGTCATGGAGAAGAAAGCTTTATAAAACCTAAGAGTCTTGAGGCGATAATAGTAAGCAGGGCTGATGATTTTTCTGCAATGACAGATTTCTATGGTGTTGCTGCCAGTGAGGATAAAAGGGTTAATCCTAATGACCCGGCAGAGTTTTTTTATTCCAAATCACAAGGTCAGAGATTCTTAAGGAAAAAGGAGATATAGTGCAATGTATAATGAGATAATTAATAACCCATATGGAGAAATAATTCTTTTTGGAAGAGAAGGAACAGGCATTGTAGCAGACGCAATTGATATTGCAGAAAGAATTGCTTTTAAAACTGGTGGAATCTCAAGGGAATTTACAGAAAATCCTGATTGTCACCTTATAGATTTGATTGAAGGAAAAAGAGAAATTACTTTGGAGCAAATCGAAGAAGTGGCGCAGTGTCAGAATATGGTTCCATTATATTCTGGTGTTAATATTTTTGTGATTGCACACGCGGACCGCATGAATATAACAGTACAAAACTCTCTTCTTAAGGTTTTGGAAGATGGTGCAGATAATAACTGCTTTCTTATGTGCTGCGAAAACCAGCTTATTCCTACCATAATGAATAGATGCTGTGTTGTAAATGCAGGAAAGGTGCTTGATGATAAGAAGATTCATGAAATAAGCATAAAAGAAAATATCAGTGAGTGGTCATTAAGATTAGTGTGTGATGAGAGATTTGAGTGGATGCAGGATAAAGATTATTATAAACTTGCCAGGATGTTTGATGAACTCATGCATGTAAAGAAGAAATGCCAGATATTGCTTGTGTTTGATGCATTACCTGAAAAGGCAGAAAATTCACCGGTAAAAACAATGAGTGAAGAAATGATGCTTGCACTGATTAAAGGGTTATTTCATGTATATTCCAATTTGTTAATATTCAGGAAGGAGGAATCAGGTAATTTTAGAAAGGCAGAATTTGTTGATGCGTTAGGTAAATTATATGCAGACTGGTCTGATGGGCAGCTGATTGATGTGTGTACATTACTTAGTTCGTCTATTGTTAAGGTTAAGAATAGAATTTTTACACATAATGATTATTTTAACCTTATCAGAAAGCTTGTGTAGAAACTGTATTTTGGCTGTCACACTGATGTGTGGCAGCTTTTTTTAGATTGCATTGAATAAATTTTGATTATTATGGTGATTCAATATAATAATTATAATGTGTGCAATAATTGTGACAGTAAATGATGTATAATATAATCAAAATATAGGTGTAGGGGTATAGATAATAAATGGAGGCATTTTATATAGGTAAAGATAGGAAAAGATTGTACTTTAAAAATTATGAGAGACGACCAGATGATGAAGAGTTTGAGGAAGTTGTTTCAATATTAAAGAATAATAACTGTGAATTTATGAAAAATCTCGTGGGACCAGATTGTGATATCTGTAGATGTAAGATAAATGATATGAATTTTGACTTGGTTAGAACAACTGATGGAGATGGAAGTTTCCTTTACTGCGAGGATATAAATGTAATGCATATAATAGAAAAGATGTTTAAAAAATAAAATGGCGTTAATGTGTAAAGAGGGAGTAATATTATTATGAAGATGACTATTAAGGATAAACTAAAGGAAATTATAAATGAATATACCAAAATGAATGGCACAAATACTGTAATGTCAGAAGAAGAAATTCGTATACTGATTGCCAAAAAGTATGATATAAACCCAGGGAGCTGCCAACTAACAGATTATTGTTATAATGTGTATAATTCCGGACTTACAAAATTTGATACGGACTGCTTGTTTCAGTTAATTAGCAAAGGTAAATATAGATTACTTGGCTCTGATTATCCATATACAGGAGAAGTGTATCACAACCCAAAGAAAGATGGAGTAAAACATTTAGAGGGAAAATGGGTAAGAGGAAAGTATCAAAAATTACCGCAATATCAGATTGAAGACAGAGAAAAATATTTAGTAGAAGCTGAAAAAGAGATTATAAAAATTGACAATGAGATTGAGAAGACTGGACTTGAAGGTGCGGAAAGAGAGCAGATTGTTAAAGTAAGAGTCAATCAGAGTACATTTGGACAGCAACTTACAAATAGATATGAACATTGCTGTCTGTGTGGGGTAACTAATACAAGTTTACTTATAGCCAGCCATATAAAGCCATGGGCAGAATCAGATGCAAAAGAGAAATTGGATGTAAACAATGGGTTATTGTTATGTCCTAACCATGATAAGTTGTTTGATAACGGATACATAACATTTGATGATAATGGAGAGATTATTATATCAGATGAATTAGATAGGAATGATCAGATATTCATGAATGTAAACGAAAAAATGTCAATTGATATATATGAGGATAGCAAAGCGTATATGAAATATCATAGAGAGAATGTGTTTCATTAGTGATTGTTTCAGGATAGATTATTTTAAAATCGGGGTGAATACATGGAGAAGAAACGATATACATTAGAAAATCTTAGTGAACTTAAGATTGAAAAAGAAGAAATAACAGTTGAAGATAAAGAAACAGGGGAAGAAAAAACCATTAAGACTGTAAGCCGTGCGGAGATTGCAACAATTGTTGCATATATGCTTGGAGTGCCGGACGAAATTCTTAATGAGTATTATAGCCATCATTATTCAAAATTGCTGGAGACATTAAAAAATAATAAGGAAACCAGTATAATAAAATATTTATCCAAGATTAGAACAGAGTTATTTAAACATTTCCGTGATGTTGATAATGAAATGGTATACAATTTATCAAATCTTGACAGGATGAGCTTCTTTGATAAAAAGGAAATTGACCAGTTATATAAGTGGGATGTGCCAGTAATTCAGACTAATTACAGGGCTGATAAGTATGTTTTACATGTAACAAGACTTATAGATAAAAAAATTGATGTGTGTAAAAAACTTTTTCCAGAGTCAATCAGGTTTGACTACATTAAAACATTATTTGTCATGCCTAAATATGAAAGAAAAGGCGTATTGATAAAAGAGTATGAAAAGTTTAAGGGAAAGAGAAAGCTATATCCATTTCAGATGTACATATACTGGGAGCCGGATGCATATGGAAACATTTTATATTCTGATTCAAAACTATTAACTGTTGTGTATGCTCAGAATGGAGAGCCTTTCTACGATTCTTATAAATACAGGGATGCGTCTGATGATGTAAAAGAGAATATATATGATTTCATAAGAAAATCAGGAAAAGTTATAATGGCTGTTGATTGCGAAAATGCTGATCCCTATAAATTGTATGGAGTTATTAAGAATTTAAAGAAGGAAGAGTTAGAAAAGATAACAAGAATTGTTTTGTATGATGATTATCATACAACAATTGCATGGGATTACATAGAGAAGTTGATTTCAATTCCGGTAGTTCATATTGAAGTTGAAAGGGTCACAGACAGAAAGTCTTTAGTGGATATGAGAATGGCTGTAGGTGTTACAGAAGCATATCTGACGGAAAACATTGATTCCTTCATTTTATGTTCAAGCGATTCGGACTTTTGGGGGCTTATTTCTTCAATACCAAGTGCTAATTATCTTGTGCTGTATGAAAACAGCAAGTGTGGTAAGGAAATAAAGGAAGCACTTAATCAAAAGAGTATTTTTCATTGTGCCATGGATGATTTTTATATGGAGAACGTTAAGGACTTGCAAAATATTGTCCTTAAGAAAACTCTTGAAAGCTACCTGCCATCAGTGGTGGGAGAAAGTGCATGGGAACTTACAAAGCAGATATATGCAGATGCTTATATTCAGACAAGTGAAGATGAAATGAAAAGATTTTGTGATAGATATATAAAGAATCTTCGTTTGAAAATTGATGAGAATGGAAAGTTTAGAGTAGTAATAGTAGAATGATACAAATAAAGTAACTGCTGATATATACTATAGAATTTTTTATAGTATATGAGAATTAAATAGGGGAGAAACATATTTTTAGATGATTGACGAGATGATTGAATATCTTAATTGAAAATTGAATTTTGTGTGCACTGATGCTACAATTTGTATTAAGGCAATTGTTATTAGTGATTAAGGTTGTTTATTTATGTAATGTGTAATATGAAAATATAAAAAAACATTGAAAGTTACTGATAGAAATAGTAAGAGAAAGTGTAAGTGAACTGTTTTTATGTTGTCAGGTAAATAGCAATGAGGGCAGGACTTGTTTGAAAAATTTGTGTATGTTGAAATCGTCTGGAGATAGCGGAAGGAGTTATATGAAAGAGCCATTATGTCCTAAGTGTTCGTCTAGATATGTGCATTTTAATAAAAAACATAAAAAATGGATTTGTGAAGATTGTGAATGTGAATTTGACGATTTAGAAGATAAAGACCCATTTGAAATATTGGATATTGACAATGAAAGTTTATGGTGTAAAGAATTGTGGGAGTATGCACCAACTCCACTTGCGGAATCCTATTTTCAACTTTACAGGTATGTAAATGAGAAAAACATGGGGTCAACATTATTTCTAATACGTGATGTGTTTGAATTGTTTATAAAGATACCAGTTAGTATTCTGTTCAATGGTTTGCATGAGTTATATACGCTAAATGGTCAACATTTTTGTTCCATTTTAAATACAAGTGTTAAAGTGAGTAAGCTATATACTTATTCTATGCAAATGCTGGTAACGGGAAAGTGGTGGGAGTGTGTTAGGCTGGCATCGGAGCTTGATGAAGATTTGGTAGAAAAGTTATTTCATGACACATGTGTTCCTATGTTGTATCAAGAAACCGTTAGATATCTAAAAAAAATATATGGAAAGATGTATTTCCGTGTTCCAGGGAAGTCAAAAATTAACATGGTTACATGGAGAAATAGGGTTGTGGGGCATAGTTGTCTTGCATATGATGTGGACGAAAGAAAAATAGAAATTCCATATATTTTGGAAATGTTTCGAATTGTAGGAGAAATAAGTGTAGTTTACTACAAGCGAGTATGGTTCGAAAATTATGAGAAAAAGCCACTTCGTGGAATTACTGTAAATGATATTGATGAAGAATTATATATTAGATATAGTAATTCTCTCGAGTCAGAGCAATCGTCAACTATTATTGTTCACAATTTCATATCTGGGAAAAAACATAATTTTGCTCTATATGATGGTTATGAAAAGGGAAAAGCATATCTATTAAATTATGGAAATGGACAACGATATCTTGATATAAGATTGTCGGATTTTATTTTAAAACACCATGAAATGCTTAATAAAATATCTTCTGATTTTATGTTATCAGAAAACGATGTGTTTGAGGATAATCTGGAATCTTCAGATATGGAACAAATGGAGAAATTATTGTCAAATAATGGAGAAATTATTAGCATTGGTTTTCTATACCAGTGGTTAATAAATGCAATAAGTAATTCAGAAAAAGGAAATTTTCTTTTGACTGCAGAACAAGGAATGGGAAAGAGTATTTTTTGTTCTACTTTAGACCAGTTAGACGATGTAGTTTCTATGGATATAGATGAATCAATAATAGATGATTGGAGTAATTTTGTTGAAAATACAGCCATCCGAGTATGGCATTTTAATTCTAGTTATAATGGAAGAAAAGAAATTTATATTCAAGGAATCAGAGATGCAATTATGACTCTTACTCCATCAATGTATGCTGATAATAAATTAATTAATGCAAATATTTTAAAGGGTAGATTAAACTTGCAATGGAATGAACTATTAAGTTGTGATGAAGAGTTACGTCCTGCATATTTTGCTGAGTGTTTAAATCAGGCTCTAAAGGAATATAGAGAAAGAACAGGTAAATCAAAATTACTATTAGTATTAGATGGGATTGACGAAGTAACAAATGTTCAAGAATTATTTTCTTTTTTACCTGAGTCTGGAGAGGTAAATGAAGGTATATATATGTTATTAACAAGCAGAACATTACCAGAATTGCAGTCTAAGCCAGATTTGTGTATAGAACTGAATAAGCATTCATTTCGAGAGAAATTGATATTTATGCGTACATCTATAGAAATAGAGCGAGATAAACAAATAATACATAAAGAAAGTAGTAATTGTGGATATAAGGATGCTGTTGAACGATATATAAGAAGCATTATTCAAGAAGATAAGAAAGTGTTGTCAGTGGTTGGAAAAATTGCTAAATCTTTTGAATATAAATTTTCGTTAATTTCAGCGTATGGGAAATTATGTAAAATAAATCCAGTATTTGCAGAAAGTCAGGACATCGATTTGTTTGGTATATTTATTAGAAGGTTAGAGATGAATACGCCGGATATTTATGTGAATGAAGTCAGAAATATACTGAATACAATGAGATGGTCAAGTGAGCCACTTACCTTAAGGGAGATAGCTTATTTATCTGGTGAATGCTATGTTTCTTATCGTTTACTTGGAATTTTGTGCGATTTAAGTGCCTTTGTGAAGATTACGCGTAGTTCAAATGGAAACAAGTATGGTATTTCTCATATACAGTGGGAAGAAAAAATAGCAGACTGGTATCCTGAGGGTGAAATAACTTTCCTGAACAAATGTATTGCTTTATTCAGCGAAATAGAAACATATTTTACTAATAATGGTATCGAAAGAATATTACAATCTTGTTATGAAGGAGAAGTGTGGCTGCTAAAAAATATATTTGATATAGCTGAGAATATAAAAGGAAAAGCAAATAAAGGGTTGAAAGAGATAAGCTTAGAAAGAATTGAATTAATATTTTTAAGATTGTTACGCAGTGAAACATTTCTAGAGAGAATTTGCAATGATTTATATTGTACCGAGACTTACGGTGATTTATGGATTTTTAGCTTACCATATAAGTATGTTAAATACTTAAAAAATAATGAAACAGTAGAGGACATGGATTCTCATGACAAGTTTTGTTCAGAGTATTTATTATTAAATGAAGTTTCTTTTTTTTACGACAAAATGTTTGATTTTTTTAATACCAAATTACAAAATTTTGATGAAAGTTCTTTGAATAGTGAATTTTTTATGGATGATAATGCTGATAGAAGAAAAATCGAAGAAAAAATTTCAATTATTTTATATCATCTTGGTGAATTGTGTGTTCAGCATGCATCCCTAGTTGGTGATAATAAAAAAAATGAGTTGTTTGAAAAGGCCAAAAAATCATATGAAAAAGTAAAAGAACTATGCATTTTTGGGTTGTGGAGTAATAAAATAAAAGTACAATATGCCAAAATCCTTATAGATGAAAATAAGTATTATGAAGCTTGTTGGCAGTGTGTAAGGGTTATAGATGGTTATGACTTAATACATGAAAGATATAGTTTAGAGGAGCGGTTTGTATTGGTACAAGCGTATACATTTTTTTCATTATCAAGACAAAATTTTAAAGAAATCTTTCCTTTCACAGATAATATGGAAGCAAGAAAAAGTTTAGATATAGGTTACTCTATTATTTGCGATATGGTAAAAGAAAGTAATAATAACAATATATATTTGTCGTGGAAAAAACATATAGAGAAGTTACTGAAAGAAGTGGTGGAGTGTTAGAATGGAAAAATTTTCAGATTATCTCCTAAATGAAAAGAATTTGATTATGAAATTCGATATTATGAAGTCGTTGTCACGGAGAGAAAAAGTTTTCTTTGATAATACCGTTATTTTCAAGGTCGAGGTGGCAAAATTATTTATAAAAACTATGAACATAGATGTAGATGAGAACTTAGTTTTTACAGCTGGTTTATTATACAGTTGCAAAAAGAATATGGAAGTAAGCAACCAGCGGGAATTAGTTGAAAAGCAAACCTGTTTTTTACGGGAATTGGGATTTAATGATAGATTCTGCAAAATATGTGAACAGGTAAATATGCATTCACTTAAGGAGCTAAGAGAGAAAGAAGCAGATATTTTATTTTTGGTAGAGTGCTTTGGTGAATTGGTTTTAGATAAGCCAGAAAGAAAAGGCTACAAAATTGAAAAAGCTATTGAAATAATGGAAAAACAAATATTAAATAATCAATATAATTTGTATAAAGAAGAATTTGAGCAATTTATGAAGATTATGCAGGATATATATATATAAAATTAGGTTAAGATTTCAAAAGCAATAAAAATGAATAGTCATGAAATGCAGGACGAAAGAACAGATTTATGAGTGTAGGGAAATCAAAAATAAATTATTATAAAGATATGTTTTGCTGAATAACTATGCTTAATATAAAATCTATTTCTGATTTGAGAAACTACACAGAGTTTACATGTGAAGTTCAATATGTAAATCAAGTATACCCATATAGAAATGGTAATGTATTGTATTATATTATCGATATGAAGGAATTAGATGAGCTAGATAAACAGAAAGATAATTTATAAGCTTATGAGTAAATTGAAAGAAACAAGAAGTATCCATATGCAAAACAAAAACATTATTTTCAGAGAATTAAAAAAAGTGGTGTACAATGATTGAATGATGAAACAGATGTCTAATCTGCTTGCTCGACTATAATGAAGTAGGGGAGATAACTTGTATTATTGTTTTTTATAAAATAGTAGTAAAATATATGCGGATAAGAGAAGCAGTAATGATTCTAATGGAGTCAGTGAAACCTAGAGTGCCAGCGCTAGGTTTTTTGCGCAATTTGATTCATATCGTAATTCATTAAGGATATTTTCTAAATAAAAATACATGCATTCAAGAACATTTGTTATATAGGATGTATGGAGAAAAAGATTAATAATATATAATTTATGGAAAAAGCAAAAAAGGACAGGTCTATCTCCTAAGAGATAGGCCTGTCTGTTTTTCAAGATTGTTTAGAATAAACATGGAAATGTCCTTATGATGATAAGGAACAGTTATTGTATTGGAATTGTCTTCTTTACCAAACTGATAATGAGAGCCGACAATTCTAATAACCTTCCAACCATTTGATTCTAATACTTTCTTTAATTTGCGAAATGTCATAAGTAGCCTCCTTGTAGGACAACAGTTAATAGTTACAATAAAAGGCTATTTAGCTGCATAGACATACTTATTTACTTCGCTATAGTTATTGTAAAATAAAAAGTAGCGCGGGAACGCTACTTTATATCTCCCTCTGGGTAAACAGGGGGCGAATAGTTATAAATTTGATTTACAAAGTTATGAAGAAAAATTCTAATGTCGTCGGGAAGAGGCGGTTTTTATTCCTCCTTTTCTTAATTTTCACCACCCAAATTAGTCTGAATGCGTATTCGCAGGAAAGAAAAATTACGTTTTCGCTGAAAAATGCCTCTTTGAAAGAGATTATCAGTGAGATCCGTAAGAATTCTGATTATGATTTCGTTTATCGTGACGTGAATCTGGAATCATTTGCCCGGCAGGATGTCGCTTTCAAGGATGCAACGGTTGGGCAAATTTTAACGGATTGTCTTAAAGGGACTAATCTCGGTTACGAGATAAATGGTAAGACGATCATTATTCGTAAAAAGGCTGTAAGCCAAGAAGAAAAAAAATCGAAAACAATTACAGGTAAGGTTTCGGATGAGCAAGGAAACGTGTTGCCGGGAGTTACGGTTATCATTAAAGGTACGACCTTGGGAACGGCAACTGGTGCTGACGGAGAGTATAAATTGGAAATACCCGGTGATAGTGAGCAAGTCTTGATCTTCTCTTTCGTCGGGATGAAGACTCAAGAAATTGCCGTCGGTTCGAAGACGCAACTAGACGTGAAGTTAGTCGAAGATTCGGAAACATTGGACGACGTGGTTGTAACTGGTATTTTCACGAAATCCAAGGAAAGTTACACGGGGGCTGTTACGGCCGTTTCTGCCAAAGAGTTGAAGATGTACAAAGGTCAAAATCTGTTAGCCACGTTGCGTAACATCGACCCTTCAATCAATGTCGTGATGGACAATGCTTTGGGAAGTAACCCGAACGTGATACCAGAGATTAATATCCGGGGTAATTCCTCTTTACCCATGAGCGTGAATGAATTAAATCAACAAGCATCCAAACAATTGAATGCTCCGTTAGTAATCATGGATGGATTCGAGATTACTTTGCAGAAGTTAATGGATTTTAATGACGAGGAGATTGAAAGTATCAACATACTGAAAGATGCTTCTGCCACGGCAATTTATGGTTCTCGGGGTGCAAATGGTGTTATTGTTGTTACCACGAAGGCTCCTCAAGCCGGTAAATTGAAAATTTACGTGCAAGGAGGAATGAATATTGAAATGCCTGACCTTTCTTCATACGATTTATTGAATGCCCGTGACAAGCTAGAATTGGAGCGGATTGTCGGACTCTATGATGATGAAGATGATGTCGTTAACGATCGGGCGTTAAAGGAGAAATATGGTCAATTATATTCAGAGGTATTGAAAGGTGTGAACACGCATTGGTTGAGCCAACCAGTACAGACCGGTATTGGTCAGAAATATAATTTGCGTCTAGAGGGTGGAAATGAGTCTTTTCGTTGGGGAACAAATATTTCTTATAATTCTGTTATAGGAGCGATGAAGGGATCCGAGAGAAATACTTTCAGTGGTACGGTAACTTTGTCATATTCCGTGAAGAATGTGCTCTTTAAGAATCAGACTAGTATTGATATAAATAAAGGAAAAGAAAGTAAATATGGAACATTCTCTGATTATGCCAAAATGAATCCGTATTACCGGATAAAAGATGAGAATGGAGAATATATCAAGGTGTACACGATAAAAGGGACAAAACAGTATAACCCGCTTTATAACGCCCAGTTGGGGGTAATCGACGAGGATAAATATACCTTGATCACGAATAATTTTTCTATTGAATGGAGCATTAATCATGATTTGCGTTTACGAGCTCAATTAGGCTTACAAAAGAAAAATAGTACTTCTGATAATTATTTACCTGCCGATCACACGACTTTTGCGACTGCTACAGATAGTGATAGTTATTTTCGCAAAGGAAAGTATACTTACGGAACGGGTGAGGATATTAATATTGATGCAAACGTGACGTTGAGTTATTCAAAGATATTTCATGAAAAACACCAGCTATATGCCGGATTCGATTATTCTATAGCCCAGAAAAAAAATCACTTCTACACGTTTATCGTGGAAGGATTTCCTGATGGTAAATTGGATTTCATTGGTAATGCTTTGCAGTATGAGAAAAATGGGGTACCGAAAGGTACGGAAGAATTGTCTCGTCGGGTTGGTTTTACCGGGAATGTCAATTACATTTATAACAATCGTTATTTCATGGATTTATCTTTCCGTGTGGATGCTTCATCGTTGTTCGGGACAAAAAATAAATTTGCCCCGTTCTGGAGTGCCGGTATCGGGTGGAACGTGCATAACGAGAAGTTCATGCAGAGTCAGAATATCGTGAATAATCTTCGGATTAGAGGATCGTACGGAGAAACCGGATCTCAACAGTTTGCTTCCTATCAGGCGTTGTCAACCTTCCAGAGTTACACGGGAAAACGTTACATTATTTGGAACGGGGCTGAGTTGATGGGATTAGGAAATGAAAAGTTGAAATGGCAGGTTACCAAGCAATTAAATGGTGGTGTTGAAGTTGGACTTTTCGACGGACGCTTGTCGGCATCTTTCGATATTTATAGTAAAAAGACTTCTAATTTGTTGTCTCAAATGGATTTGCCTTTGGCGAACGGATTCAGTTCTTACGTGGATAACGTGGGAGAGGTGAAAAATACGGGCTACGAGGCCATGATTAGCGGGTATTTAATGCGTGATACGCACCGGAATATCATTTGGTCGATGACAGCAAAATTAGCTTACACGAAGAATGAAATTACCAAGCTCTCAGAAGCGATCAAACGGCAGAATGAGCTTTACAAATCAAAAGATGTAGAGATTAATCAGTTATTGTATGAAGGGTATGCACAGAATTCAATTTGGGCTGTTCCTTCCATGGGAATTGATCCGAGTACTGGATATGAAATTTTCTTGGATAAGAATGGGAATATCACGGATAAATGGAATCCATCCGACAAGCGTTATTTTGGCGTTGATGAACCCAAATACAGGGGTAATATCAGTACTTATTTTGCTTGGAGAGATCTTTCCGTGAATCTGTCATTTGCTTATCAATGGGGAGGCCAACAATATAACGAGACCTTGCTTAACAAGGTGGAAGTGACCAATGGTGAAATTGATAAGAATAATGTTGATAGTCGTGTGTTGAAAAAGAGATGGCAGTATATTGGAGACGTGAAACCTTACAAGGGATACGGTTCCGTGGAGACAAAAGCGACTTCCCGTTTCGTGATGGATGATAACGTGTTCCAATTCCAAAGCGCCAGTGTGGAGTATCGGTTACATTCAGATTTCTTGCGTGACAAGTGGAAAGTTGAGACAATCAGTATCGGGGCTAATATGTCGGATATATTCTATATTTCTTCCATCAAGCGTGAGAGAGGAACTTCTTATCCGTTTGCTCGCAGACTGGCTTTAACCCTTTCATTAATGTTTTAATAATGGTATTATGAAAAAAGTTTTACTATATATCACGTTATTCGCAACTTTATCGCTAGCCTCTTGTAATGATTGGCTGGATGTAAAGCCGGAGACTCAAACCGATGAAAAAGATATGTTCGAGACGGTTTCTGGATTTAAAAATGCCTTGACTGCCTGCTATATTAAATTGAATTCCCCAAATTTATATGGGCTAAGTTTGACGATTACAGATATTGAATTTATGGCTCAACATTGGAGTTACCAGAAGAGTAATTATCGGGGGGCAGAGGATCTCAAGGCTTTCAAATATGAAAACGATTATCCGAAGACATTAATATCCGCAATTTACGGGGAGATGTATAATACAATTGCCCAAGCCAATATTATACTACAGAATATGCCCGAGCATAAGGAGGTGATCACGAACGAGGATATGCGGGCAATTGTAGAGGCAGAGGCATTAACGATTCGGGCATTTTGTCACATGGAAATTTTACGTTTGTTTGGACAAATGCCGCAAAATGCTAGTCAGCAGGTGTCTT